>NPIE01001676.1_pt1 | contig 173698 bp, 142 predicted proteins | sample 8637661 | NCBI WGS metagenome assembly NPIE01 (sample SAMN07420842, study PRJNA396082) | bioreactor metagenome | isolation source: sample BA12 brine-fed electro-methanogenic bioreactor BA | place: Japan: Kochi | collected 2016-12-09
TCGGCGGCGTAGAATCCGGGTATAATCAAAATCAGACGAAAATTGTTACTGCTTATGCCAATCCAGACAATAATATATGGTATGATGATTTGTGCACAAGGAGATGATAATGAAAGATAATCCAGTATTAGAACCCAAGAAATTTGATGTATCAATAAATATAGATGGTTATCCGTTCCATATTCTTGTTGATGGTTATTATCATAGAGAACTTGATGAAGATATAATTTACGCAGAAGAATCAAGACGTGTTGATGAAGAAATTGAACGTTTTAAATCTACAATTCGTGGATGGAGAGAATCTACAAAGCTTCTTAAAAGCGAGCAATTCTTAACCCAAAATACTGCTCTTCCTCTAATTGCTGTTGTAAGCACCTAGAGATTGATTATAAATAAATAGAGTTAGATAGAGAGAATAAGTAAGTATTGTTTTATTGATTTATTTTTGACATAAGGTAATTGAACTTCAAGCTGTCCCAAAAAACAACCGCAGCACAAACTAAAATTATTAGCTCATTTGCTTTGTGAGCGCCGAGTAAACCCTCATCAAGTATTTGTATATATTATTGGGTCATTTCCAGTGAGGTGGACCCTATTTCCTAGAAAACGAATAGGTATAAATTAATCAGATTTGAATAACCCAACCTCTACTGGGCTTGCCTTTCTATGGGCAATTTTTGTGTCTTCGCAATTTTCTCTTAGATACCTTTGTAAAACTGTAATTCCCTTATGCCCCATGAGTTTAGCCAATGTAAAGATATCTGTATCGTTGCGCAGCATAGCTAAAGCAAATGCACGTCGAAAATCGTGAAGGGCAGGTGGTTCAACACCTGCCTTATCAGCTCTTCGCTTAATCATGCTTCTCAACCCAGAGTAAGTTAATCGGCCAGTATCTACAGAAGGATGCGTTATCCATAGGGCAGGGTATTCATCACCTCTATTGTTCAAATATTTTCTAACAGCTTGCCTGGCATGTCTAGCAATGAACACGTGTCTCGACTTATTACCTTTTCCCTTTCGGATAAGTACCTCACCAGTCGTCAGGCTGACATCCTCAATATTCAAGGATAAGCATTCTCCTGCTCTCACCCCACTATCCAAAAGAAACAAAAGGATAGCCTTATCCCGAATATCCGTGAAAGTTCCTTTACTGCAAGTTTTAATCATTTTGTCCACAATCGAAAAAGATACTGGCTCTAAAGGTTCTAGTGGTACTCTTGGAGCCCTGACCTTATTTATTGGGTTTTTCCAATCTTCAGGGTCCACCTCATCCTCATACCAAAGCAGGAAAGCTCTCAACGCTCGGAATGCAGCATGTCTGCCACCAGGATTATGGCCAGTCTCTTCAAGGTAAATCAGATATTGTCGGATAAGAGAGGGGGTAATTTGATAGATACTCTTGATATATTGGGTGTCACAATAGTCTGTAAAAGCCTTCAGCTTATAATGATAAAACTCCAGAGTTCCCCTGGCACATCCTCTCGCTTTTCGGTCCATATGGAAGGCTTCTATCCAGGTCAGAAGATATTCTTCCATTGACAGATTTTCAAGAGTCCTGTGTTCCCTTGCATTTAAAAACATACGACACACGCCTTTCTGTGTGCCGAAAACCCATAGATATAGCGCTGCTTAGCTTATTACCCCCCATATGAGGTGTTAGAGCGCCCCTGACAGGACTCGAACCTGTAACCGTTGGATTAGAAGTCCAGTGCTCTGTCCATTTGAGCTACAGGGGCATGGGGAGACTAATTATATCACTTTCAGGTGTCTGATGCAGGTCGGATGCCTTTATAGACTCTGAGTCCCGAGAAGGTCCGCAGGATTGTTACCGGCGGGCGATTGAGGATCTCGCCTAATTCTTCCGGTGTGAGCGCTTTATTACCATTTGACAGGAACACTCTGAAGACCGAATCCACCAGCGCCATGTTGCTGGTCAGAAAATCCGCTTGCTTGGCACAGTGGGAGATCAAAATATGCTGGAGGCCATCGACCTGCTGAACTTCGGCTGTTTTGGGGTCGACCCAATCGATCACTTCGTCATTATCAAGGTTCTCGAACAGTTGCTGGTGTTCTTCGCACAAAAAGCTGCGCAGGTACACACGCCAATTGCGATCATTTTGCTTCCACCACTCAAAATCGATCTTGAAGGGTGAGGTTAGTTTTGGTTTGATCAAACTTCTGCGTTTTGTCTCCATAAATCTGCCTCGCGGTTATGTTTGATCGCTCAAACGGTAATAGAGATCGCCGACGGCGGTGAATTCCGGATTCGATGCCAGGGTGCTAAAGAGTACACCGGGGGGGCACCTGCGGATGCAGTTCAGCCCTGCATACAGCTCAACGCCATGCACCTGGCCCTGGGGATTTAGCTTTGCAAGCTCGCGCATGATGTTGATCACCTCGGTTTTGAGGGGGCGCGGGTTCTTTGACCGTTTCTGCCACAGATCATCAAGGACATCGGTTGAGGGCACGGCGATCGCCATACGTTCGTTGAAATCTGCTGTGATGGTCTGCTTCAACATGGCAAACACAATCCCTCCGTCAGCCCCGATCAGCAGGGTTCGAATCCATTCACGGTTGGAGCGTTTTTTCTCAGGTTGGATCAGCACCTGTCCGGGTTCCTTGCCTGGTTTAATCTTAATGATGCTGCCTGGCATCAATTCCATTTCTTCATACCAATCGCGCAGGCCGTAAACATAGCTGAAAGGCCGCACAACCCAGGCGGAGATTTCCTGACCTTTGGCATCGATCAGTGTGAACTTGACTCGGGGAGTTTCCAGCGCGGTCGGAAAGAACGGCCGGGTGTTTGGCGTCAGGGGCAGGCTGCCAATCCGCCAGTGGGGATAGTTTAACACCACCGGGATTTCTTTTTGCCCATCCTTCAGCTTGGTTGGTTGGGTGAATTCTGCCAGCTCATCATCGATGGATTTTTCAGCCCTGATCATATCCTCTGAAAGCACAGAGCGATCGTAGTCGGTGGTGGCGAAAGCAAGCTGGATCGGTTTTTCCCGCACATATTGCGGTTCCAATCGGTTGAGGAACCACTGCACCTCTCCGCTGGGTCCAACCTCGTCAAAACGCGGGTCCTCTTGTAAGGCATAATTGAGCGAGAACTCAACCAGCTCTTGGGGATCGTCGGTGTCCACCTCAATTTGTTCAATGAGCACACTCACAGGGAGCGGACCACCATCATGCATATCGAGGACGGCTTCTGCCAGATTCAAGTGGCCAACATTAAACTCAATCAGCAGTGATTTAGCGAACCATTCGGCACCAATCCGGACAAGGTCTTTATTTTCATCGAGGGCTTGCTCGAGCCTTTGTGTGATTTCATCACCAAACTGCGCAATGATTGCGCCATCGTCCTCAAGATCTGCGTCATCCGGTTTAACGGTTGTTTCATTCAAGATGTGGTCTTCCAGGTTTGAAGCGAATTGCCTGGTTTTCCCTTTTTCGAATTCCACCGTGATGACTTTCAGGCCGGGCTGTTCAGGGTTGCTGCCCTCACGCACTTCGGCGACTTTACCGCTGATCCAGTTCATCGCAGGGAACTGAACCTGCTCACCGATGGAATATTCCATTTTAGGCAGATAGATTTCCCCATTTTCCTGCTGTTTTTTTTGAAGCTGTTCCTTTTCTTTACGGATTCGTTCTTTGATCAGCGCCTCAGCTAATTGCGTGGAAGTGAGGGGTGTCTCTTTTTCCAACAAATAGGTGTAAAGATATTCAATATCTACCTGGTTAATTTCCAGAGTTTTCCAGTATGATTGACTTAATTCAAATTCAGCAAAAACCATTGCCTCGCCTCAACGCTAATAAACACTTAAATGATATACTCTTATGCGAATAAAAATTATACCCTACTTGGTAAATTTCTCCACTATTCCCACCAATGTTACCAGATAATCATAGGTATAATCAGGGCAATTAACCGACAAGAGATAAGAGTTGCTGAATGATCAATATCCTGACCGATTCAACCGCTGACATCCCGAAGGAAGTGTGTAAGGCATATCATATCGATGTCATCCCCATGTATATACAGCTAAACGGAACAATGTACAAGGATGGCGAAGAGATCGAACCGGCGGTTTTATTTGATACAGTCAGCACCACCGGTCAGTACCCCACGACATCAGCACCTTCACCGGGAGATTTTATCAACTTTTTCAATCGGGATTCTGAATCGATCTATATTGGGGTCTCAAGTAAGCTTTCAACTACATTCCGCAATGCCCAGCTCGCTGTCAGTGAGCTCCCGGGGCAGTTAATTGATTTGATCGATTCAAGAAGCATTTCTTCAGGATATGGGCAGGTGGTTTTACAGGCAGCAAAGTGGCGTAATGAAGGCATGAGCTTTAAGGATCTGGGTATCCGGATTCGCCAAATGGTCGAGAAAACCCGGGGCGTGTTCATCCTCGACAGTCTCGATTACATTTATCATGGCGGGCGTTGTTCAGCGATTGAGCATTTCTTCTCAAGTGTATTGAAAATTCGACCGTTTTTGTCCATTCTCCCAAATGGCACCCTGGGCATATTACAGAAAGTTCGGGGTTCACGAGAAAAAGCGGTCCATGCTTTGCTGTCCTTTATTAATGATCAACTAACCAAATTTAATATCCCTGAAATTATCCTGACCCATTTGGATTGTGATGATGAGGCAGCATATCTGATTGATCAAATCAACGCCATGGGTCAACCCGTGCGTATTAATTACGCCAAGGTGGGTTGTGTCCTGGCGACGCATTCCGGGCCCAAACCCATCGGTATTGCCTATTATGTCGAGTAAGCACAGGCTCTGAAGTTGGAATTTTTCCGTTGAAACCTTGATGATCCGGGTGGGGAAGCCATGTTTAAGTTTATCCATAAAAGACTCCTGAGTATCAAAAACGCGCTTGTCGGCTGGTGGTATGTGATCCGCACCCAGCAAAATGCCTGGATCCACGCCCTGGCCACTGTGTTGACAATTCTGATCGGATTGTGGATCAGGCTGGAGGTGCGGGATTGGGCGGTGATCATTTTCGTGATTGCCATGGTTTGGACGGCGGAATTCCTGAACACAGCTCTTGAAATCGTCGTAGATCTGGCCAGTCCCGATGTGCACCCATTGGCCCGGATCGGGAAAGATGTTGGAGCCGCAGCTGTGCTGATTGCTGCCGTTTCAGCAGGGATCATTGGGGTTCTGATTATGGGCCGGCCTTTCCTCGATCAGGTCAGGCAGTTGCTGATGTCAATTTCTTGGTAGTTAATTTATATAAAACTTACATAATTAGTCGTAATTTATACATAATATTAACAGTCATGAAAGAGACTCATGATATACTCAATTATCAAAAACAGTATGAGGAGTAAGAAATGATTAAAGAACCCATTCATGTCACTGACGCCGCGTTTGAAAAAACGGTATTGGAATCATCCCTTCCAGTTATCGTAGATTTTTGGGCCCCCTGGTGTGGTCCGTGCAAGATGGTGGCACCTATTCTCGAAAAGGTAGCAAACGAGTTTGCTGGTGAGCTGATTGTGGCAAAAGTCAACACCGATGAGAACCCCCAATGGGCGATGGAATATGGCGTCCAGGGCATCCCAACGATGATGTTTGTCTATGACGGGAAAATTGTTAACCGGCAGGTTGGCGCTTTACCCGAGCCAATGCTCCGGGAAGTGATTGATCAATTTCTTGAAGTGGTGAAAGAACACAAAAAGGTAGATTAAACCGTTAAGCATCAAAAAAAGGCGAATTTTATTCGCCTTTTTTTCGTTTAACTATGCTTTCAGTCGCTCGATATCCGCACCGAGGTTTTTAAGCTTCAGATCCACCTCCTGGTAACCTCGGTCAATCTGAGCGACATTGCGAATTACGCTCTTACCAGAAGCAGATAAGGCCGCGATCAGCAAGGCCATTCCAGCCCGGATATCCGGGCTTTCTAAATGCTCGCCGGAAAGGGGTGTCGGCCCCTGAACTATGCAGCGATGAGGGTCGCAAAGCACAATATGTGCGCCCATCCCTACCAGCTTGTCAGTGAAGAACATGCGGGAAGGATACATCCAGTCATGGAACAGGATTGACCCTTTGGACTGGGTGGCGATGACGATTGATATGCTCATCAGGTCTGTGGGGAAGGCCGGCCAGGGCATGACGGAAATCTCCGGGATGGCGTTACCCAGGTCAGGTTCAATTTCTAGTTTCTGATTTTCAGGGACAAAGATATCATTACCCTCTTTCTCCCAATGCACACCCAGACGGTTCATAACAAGCTGGATCATATCCAGGTGTTGAACACCTGCATTCCGAATCCGAATTGAACCGCCTGTGACCACTGCAGCGCCAATAAAGCTGACCACTTCCAGGTAATCAGGGCCAATTGTGAATTCACCGCCGTGCAATGCTTTCACACCGGTGATATTTAGGGTGTTTGAGCCAATATTGCTGATCTTTCCGCCGAGCAAGTTCAGAAACTGGCACAGTTCCTGGATATGCGGTTCGCTGGCTGCATTTCTGATGGTTGTTTCACCTTCGGCAAAAATGCTGGCCATGATGGCATTTTCTGTTGCCGTCACGGATGCTTCATCCAGGAGGATATCAGCGCCGAGCAGTCGCTTTGAGGAGAAATGGAATTTATTGTCGACGTAATCGGTGGTGACGCCCAGGTGTGAGAAGGCCAGGCAATGGGTGTCGACCCGCCGGCGCCCGATGATGTCTCCCCCGGGTGGGGGGAGGAACAGGTCGCCAACCCGGCTGATTAAGGGTCCAGCCAACAGGATTGAGGCGCGGATCTGACGGCAAAGATCGGGGTCGAGGCTGGCAGGATGAATGTCACTGGCATCCAGCCGGTAAGAAGATGACCCTAGCTGTTCAATTTTCACATTCAGGCTTTGTAACAGCTTGAGCATTGCTTTGACATCAAGGATGTTGGGGACATTATGTAAAGTCACTGGCTCGGATGTCAGCAGGGTGGCAGCCAGGAGCGGCAAGGCGGCGTTCTTATTCCCGGAAGGGGTCAATTCACCGTGCAGGGGGATTCCACCGTTGATAATAAATTTTTCCATAGGATTCTCCGGATCTCGCTAGTATCTTCTTCTAATTCTAATCACATTCTGGCTGGCTCACCCGATAAATAGGGTATGAAATTCTGAAAGTTCTCCTCAAAGGCGTCCCGTAAATGGTTGGCAACCTGGATAAAGTGTGCTGGATCATCCCAGGTGTTTTGTGGGTGCAAGAGGTCTTGAGGAATGCCGTCAATGTGATCAGGTACAGACAGGTTGAAGACAGGATCTTTATGATATGAAGTATCACGATGCTCGCCCGATAAAATCCAGTCAATCATCCGTCGGGTGTACTTTAAGGGCATGCGATAACCTGTGGTGTAATCGCCACCGGTCCAGCCGGTATTTACAAGCCACGTGTTGCTGCCATGTTGAGCGATCTTCTCTCTGAGGAGGTTGGCATAAATATCAGGTGTCAGGGGTAAGAAGGGCTCACCAAAGCCGGTAGAGAAAGTCGCTTGCGGTTTGCGGCCCAGGGCGCGTTCGGTTCCGGCCACCTTTGAAGTATAGCCTGAAAGGAAATAGTACAAAATCTGATCGTCCACCAATTTAGCCACAGGTGGCATTACACCGAATGCATCCGCAGTTAGGAAAAAGAGATTTGAAGGATGCCCCGCCATCGATTCAGGGATGGTATTTCTAACGCGGCTGAGGGGATAGACTGCGCGTGTGTTTTCCGTAAAACGTGCTGAATCGAAATCTACCCGGCGGGATTCAGGCGACACTTCAACATTTTCCAGGACCGTTCCAAAGTGATGAACCGCGTCCCAAATCACGGGCTCTAAATCCGGGTTGAGCCGAATGGTTTTGGCGTAGCATCCGCCCTCAAAATTGAAAATGCCATTATCCGACCAGCCATGTTCATCATCACCGACAAGCTGGCGGTCAGGCGTTGACGAAAGAGTCGTTTTGCCTGTGCCCGAGAGTCCGAAAAACAACGCCACATCGCCTTTTTCACCGACATTGGCTGAGCAGTGCATGGGGAGCACATCCATCTGGGGCAGGTGGGCGTTCATAATGGTAAAGGCTGATTTCTTGATTTCACCGACATACTTAGATCCGGCAATCAGCACCACTTTTTCATACAAATCAATGCATATGGCGACATTCGACCTGGTGTGGTCAATTTCAGGCTGGGTGTTAAACATCGGGGCAGCTAAAACGGTAATGTCAGGGTCTTCTGTCAGCTTGCTGCCGTCATAGATGAAAAGGTTTTGAGCGGCCAAAGCTTGCCAAGCAAATTCGGTCACCACCCGGAGACCGAGCCGGTAGGCCGGGTCAGCGCCGATGTATGCATCGACGATATACAAATTGCGATTGCTGAGATAGGCGCCGATGCGGTTACCCAGGCGATTAAATGCCCCTGCCGAGATTGGGCGGTTGACTTCGTCCCACCATAAATTGGGGATGCGCTCATCATCAACGATATATTTGTCGTCTGGCGAGCGGCCCGTGCACGGTGTGGTGATTACCGCCAAAGCGCCATCAGCGGTGAACTGGCCTTCGCCTGCAATAATGGCTTGTGTGACCAGTTGTGCTTTGTCTAAATTATGAAAGATGTTGTCTTTATGGGCGATACCGAATTTTGCAAGCCAATGGGTGAGGTCATGTGGCATGTCGAGGGGATTTCCCTTTCTAAATTCTAGTGAAGTTTCGTATATATTAATACCATGCTATGGTTTCATGTTTGAAAACCAGTATTCGATCACATCTTGTGCGGGCTTCCCGGCGATAGATGAAGCGCCGTCGTGGATGACCACGGTTGGATCGTACCCCCGAATGGATACGCCGGTGATCCACTCGCGGCTAGCGAGGATTGGCAGAATGGCGTTGTAGACCAGGGCTTGGTCGGCCATATGGACCATGTACGGTGTCAGCTCGGAGGCTCGGAACAGTCCGTCGTTATAGCAGGTTTCGCTTACCAGGACACAACCGCTGGCTGTAATTTCCACGGAAGGGTAGGCCAAAGCGACCGTTAACGGTTTGCCTGTACTGCGGTAGATCTCGTAAATCTGGCTGTCAATCACGCTGATGAACCCGGATTGAATCATTTCAAAGGTTGGATGATCGCCCAGCGCAAGAGGGCTGTCGACGATGGCATAGATCTCGTCGAACTGGAAAATAAAATCGGGGAGCGGGTCCATGTCGCGGTTGACATGGGTCGCCCAGATCAGTTTGCCGCTGTATATAGACCTGATGTCGCTGATTAGCTCAAGCCAGTCCTGATCGAACCCAACCGGGAGAGCGCTATCCGATCCGTCGGGCAAGATGCCGCCTTCAAACGCCGGAAGCAAGCTCTTCCCGCCTAAAATCAGGGCATCCGCTCCGGTTAATTGTGCAACATTCGCATAGTTTAGGGTAAACCGGCGGTAGGAAGCAAAAAATTCATTCCACCAGGCTTCGGTATGCGTTTTCTCTGACCACCAGCTTTCAATGAGCGTATGCGGACCCACCTGGGGGAACAACCCTGCCGCAAGCCCATCAGAGTGGGTGGCATCGATCAAACCCGTCAATTCAGCGGTGAGGGGGGTCAAGCCAAATTGGGGCATTAAATAGGGGGAACCGTACGAAACCGTCCATTGCGGTGAGATGATCACCCGGTCTGCATTGAGATCACCGATCTCAGCGATGCCTGCTGGAGCGTATACGTTCCAGAATGTGTTCATCTCGGGTGTGAGTTCGATGACCGTCTGGTAAGAAGGTAGTTTAATGGGAACATATGTTTCGATGACCGTTGTGCCTTTTTCTAGGGGAGACCAGTTCTTCCAGCTCTCAAGCATCATGCTGACCGTTTGGGCTTGTTTCGAAGGCAGAACTTGCTGTTCTTCACTTTGTGCACCAGCAGAAGTGGCTCGGTCGCAGGCCGCATTGCGGCAGAATTGAAATTCTATGGGTCGGTTTTCAGCTAAAGGTGAAAACAGGATATATAAATACTCACCGCCACCCAGCGACCACATGGGAATTGGCGGTGTCCATGCATCATGTCGGAACTGGATGAACTTTTCATCACCAGGCGCTGTGCCAGGTGGGATCGTGACTGCAAAGGTGATCGGTTCCACATTCGGGGATCGCCAGGTGTCGATGGTGTGGTTAATGGCGGCATCCTGAGCTGGCACGATTAATTGCCGCACCCGGAAATCGCCCTGGAGGGTTTGTTCTGCATTCCAGAACCCATTGCCCAATGTGAACCGATAGCGCAAATCAGTTCCGGCAAATAAGGTCAGGGTTAGTGAATAGGAACCGTCCGTATTATGTTTGAGGGCAGGCATCCGTTTGGGGTTGACGCTCATAGACCCTTCAAGCTCTGCGAAGGTGTTGCCCAATTGAAGGATGTTTCCTGCCAGGTAAATCGGCGCCCCCAGCCCTTCGCCGGGCGGCGAAAGCAGAAATGTGATTCTCACCTCGGGCATAGGCTGCAGTTTGACTTCAGCGGTGGTTGCCATCCCTGTTGAGATAGTCGCCCCTTGCTGATAGGTGCTGTATCGGCCATCCATAGCATAAAAGACGGTGTTGTGGGTGCCTTCACCCAACCCTTCAAGCAAAAATTTACCGTTGGCATCGGTAAAGGTTCGGACACCCCCGGCACAGACGAGCATATCCGGGATGGGCTGGTTGTTCTCAGCATCCAGCAGTGTTCCCCTGAAGATCCCCGTGCCGCCCGTTATCGGCTCTCCCTGCCATGCCTGCAGGAGGTCATTCACAATCTCATTTTTCGCCGCATACACCATCCGATACAGGACAGGTGCACCATCGGGCGTGGCTTCTGGCTGGTATTCTTGATCGATCTTGCCATAGCGGTATTTGATCACAGAACCTGAGGGAACGGACAGGGTCAGCGCGTAGACCTGGTCTGATAATGCGATTAATTCGTATCTTTTATTATTGTGGGCTAAGCCTGAGACATCATCAAGAATATCGATGACCGGTTTCTCTGACCCCGTAATGGGGGTGGGCAGTTCCAGCTGAAATTGAATGTTGACCGGCTGCGTGGCCAGATCGCTGACACTATCGTAGATGCTTGAATCCGGGGTATTAACCGAAGAGGGCAGGTTACAGCCAGAGAGTAAGCCTAAACCAATCAACATTAATAAAAAAACGGCGTTTCTTCGAAGGATGACGCCATTTATTTCATTTGATGTTGTTATCATCCTGAGCGATCTCCATGTCGAATTTGATCTCTTGCAGGTTGTCGATAAACCCGCCCAAAACGCCATTGATAAAGCGCGATGAACCGTCAGACCCGTACATTTTTGCCAATTCTACTGCTTCATTGACCACAACTTTGACCGGGGTCTTCCGGTAGACAGCAATCTCCCACAACGCAATCCGCAGCAGGTTGCGGTCTATCACGGCGACCTGGTCAAGCGGCCAGTCTGGGGCAAATTCTGCAATGAACTCGTCTAGGTTTTGTTTGAATTTGACAACTCCGGCAACAATTTGACTGATGAACTGCTTAAGTGTCTCATCCATCACCAGGTTTTCAAATCGTGCAACCAAGACCTGACCTGGTTGATGCCCGCTGATATCCACTTCATAAAGTACCTGTAAAGCAATGCTGCGGGCTTTGGTTCGAGTTTTCATGTTAATGTGCCTGTTATTGGTATCAATTCATGCGCTGAAATCAATATCCATGATATGAATGTTGACGCCGCCCACTTCCATGCCAACCATTTCAGAGATTGCTCGCGAGACCCGCTCCTGGATTTCCCGAGAAATTTTTCTGACGTTCATATCACTGATCAGAACAACATAAACATCGACAAAGACTTTACCTTCTTTGATGACAACTTTTGCCCCCATATTTTCTTCACGATTAAAGACTTTATCCAAAACGCCCGATGTACTGGCCATCCTGCACACGCCTTGAACACTTAATGTGGTCAATCGGGCGATTTTATCCAAGACATCTGTGGAAATGGTTGTTTTTGTGACATTTTTTTCTGCAGTTTCGCCATTCATACAAACTCCATGGGTTCGTAAATGTGTAGAAGCACCATCCATTATAAACCAGATTACTGTTTTGGCAGGTTACCTGAAATCCACAACACCATCAGGATAAGATCGTCACGCTCAAATTGGTGGTCAGGATAGGCTGCCTTGAATTTTTCCTCCAGCGCATCAAAGGTCAGCTCATCTGGCCAATCGCTGACAAAGCCTTCACTTTCTTCCAAAATCCGCTCGGCTGTAAGGCGCTCCCATCCTTCAGATTCAAGCCAGGCATGCACTTTTTCGGTTAACTCCGGGTTTAATCGCGCCCATGTCGTCAACGTGTAGGGAATCACATCGTCATTGTCCTCAAATGCTGTTGCGTAGGCATTGACTTGCAGGGACAATGGCGCACGGACGGGGTTGCGAAAACCTAAGACGCTCACATTTTTTCGAAAAAAAGCTGAAAATTTGCCTTGCTCTGCCTTGGGAAGCTGACCGACACCTGCTAATATTTCTTTGATGATCTTTTCCAGGTAATCGCGTTCGATAAAGACGTTGATCGCCTTAAAGGGCAGGTATTCTAAATCTGGCATGTTAATTCTCCAATCTTAGCCGATGGCCTTATGATTAGGTCTGGCAACCATCGGGAATCTATGTAGGCTATTGATTCATTATACTGAATTTACGCATCGAATAGTAGCGCCCTGGGACATCCGTTGATATGTGGGTAATCTCTACTTGCGCCTGCCTCACTGTATTTTATCACCGGTCACCCAGCATCAGGATTGTGAGGAGTTCAATCTCGGCGCTCGTGAACAAAAACGAGGTGGATTTCGGATGCCACCTCGCTGCTTAATTTGAATTATTTTTTGGCTGTATGTTCGCGGCCCGATTTAGAAATCTTCGTCTTCGTCGTCCAACTCCAAATCGAGGAGGTCATCCTCTTCGTCCATCCAGAGATCCTCATCATCTTCGTCTTCGATTTCATCCCAATCATCGATGTCTTCGTGTTCGTCCCAGTCCTCCAGGTCGATATCATCGCTGGGCTGATAGGTTTTGCATCCCAAGTCTGGATCGAGTTCGATGGCTGCGGCGCTGCAGTACTTTCCGTCTAAAAAAAGGCAATCAAGGTAATGACAATGAATTCGAGGCATATCTCCTCCTAAACATAAAGACAAAGGGTCTGTTCGGATGCGATTTTACACCAGGTATACAGCGGTGTAAAGGTTAAATTGAAAACTCGTGAACCATAGACATACATTGAATTTACCCGGGCTGCCGGCGCTTGGCCTCGTACACATTGGGGAGGCTTTCCAGCCTTGTCAGGATCCGGCTGAGTTGTGTGATTCCCTTCACACCGATCACCAGCCTGATCACAGCCAAATGCTGGTTCATCTTCATATTCATATCTATCAGGCTGACCGACTCGTCTGAGATCACGTTGGATATATCCGACATCAACCCCTGCCGATCGTAAGCTTTGATCTGAATCGGCACCGTGAAAGTCTTTCCGGGTTGGCCCCAGGAGACTTTCACCAGCCTTTCCTTCTCGGTTACCCGCAGAATGTTGGGGCAGTCCTGGCGATGGATGGTCGCGCCCCGCCCGCGGGTGATGTAACCAACGATTTCGTCCCCAGGCATAGGGTTGCAGCATTTTCCCATAGTGGTCGCAATGCCCTTAAGGCCCATCACCCGAATGGCATCGGAGGGTACAATCTCTGTTGGTGCTTCCACGAGGTCGAGCGCTAAATCAAGCTCATCTTCCAGTTCGTCTTCTTCAAGCTCAGCGATCTTGTTGACTACCCGACCAATGCCGATATCACCGCAGCCGATAGCCACATACAGATCATCGACAGATTTCACGCCCATTTCGGGTAAGATCGGATCAAATTCAACCTGCTTCAGCCCTAACCGCTTGAATTCTTTATCCAGGATGGCTTTGCCCTGGCTCAGGTTCAGCTCGCGGTCCTGCCGTTTGAACCATTGCTTGATCTTGGAACGGGCTCGGCTGGTCTTGACAAGCCCGAGGTTGGGGTTCAACCAATCCCGTGAAGGCCCACCGCGTTTGGCGGTCAAAATTTCGACCTGGTTCCCGGTTTGCAGGCAATAATCTAGCGAAACCAGCTTCCCGTTGATCTTAGCCCCCCGGCATCGATTGCCGATTTCAGTGTGCACGTAATAAGCAAAGTCAATTGGGGTTGAGCCGGCAGGCAGATCAATGATGTCGCCCTGGGGCGTCAGGACGTACACGCGGTCTTTGAAGACATCCGACTTCCAGCTGTCGACGAAATCTTCTGCATCTTCATCCTCTTGCTGCCAGGCAAACATGCTGCGCAGCCAGCTGATCTTTTGCTGGTATGAATCCTTGATCTTTGTACGGTCCTCTTTGTAGCGCCAATGGGCAGCAATGCCGTACTCGGCGTTTTCGTGCATCTCTTCCGTACGGATCTGAACTTCAAGGGGCTTGCCATCATCAAAGATGACAGCCGTGTGCAGGGACTGGTAGTTGTTTTCTTTCCGGGCGGCAATGTAATCATCAAATTCGCCCGGGATCGGCCGCCATTTCATGTGCACGACCCCTAAAGCCTTGTAACACGTTGCCACATCCTCCACGATCAGTCGTACTGCGCGTAGATCCATCAGCATCTCAAAGGGCATGCCTTTGCGGGTCATCTTTTTGTAGATCGAATAGATGTGTTTCGGCCGGCCGGAGATCCTGGCTTTGATGCCTTCTGCTTCGAGCTCTGAAGACAGGCGTGAGATGATATCGTCAATTTGGGTTTCACGATCTGAGCGGCGGTTAGCCAGTTTCTCTGCGATGTCTTTGTAGTCTTTGGGTGCAACATACCTGAAGGCAAGATCTTCGAGCTCCCATTTGATCTGCCAGATCCCTATGCGGTTGGCAAGGGGGGCGAAGATATCCAGGGTCTCCTGCGCAATTCTCTTCTGCGTGGCTTCATCAAAGTGCGACAGTGTTCTCATGCTGTGCAGGCGGTCGGCCAGCTTGACCAGCACCACACGGATGTCGTCGCTCATTGCCAGGAAGATTTTGCGCAGCGCTTCTGCAATCTCATCTTCCCGGATTTTGCGGTGGTGGGGTACCTCTTTGACCTCTGCTGTGTTTTCTAAATGTTGATCGGCCCTGAGCAGTTTGGGCAATTGGGTCAGCTTGGTGACCCCATCGACTAAACCTGCCACCTCAGGGTTAAATTCTTTTTGAATCTGCTCAAAAGTGATGTCCGTATATTCAACTACATCGTGCAAGAGCCCGGCAATGACCATTTCCGGCGGAACAGACAGGTCTGCCAGGATGGACGCCACAGCAACACAATGGGAGAGGTAAGGCAATCCACTGGGTAGGGTTTGTCCATTGTGGGCGTTTTCAGCCATTCGATAGGCTTTTTTGACCTGCTCGAGTTCAAGAATGGAGTAATTTTGTGGCAGTTTCTCTAAAAACTGTTCTAAATGCATCACGTTACTTCTTTCATCGCGTGACTATTGATGGTCCAGAACTGATTGTATCTGATCAATCAAGTCCATGCCTGCCTGGTAATGAATAGTGTGGATGCCGACCGCCTGGGCTGCATCAATATTTTCGATAAAATCATCAACAAACAGGATCTGGTCGAAGGTAAGTCCGATGGTTTCTGCGAGGATATCATAAATGCGCTGATCAGGTTTGGCCAAGCCTAACTCTGAAGAAATTAATAAGTGGTCGACCGTCTGACCTTCAATAATGTGGTATTCCTCAGCAAAATGCTGACGCGCACCCGTCCACGCATTGGAGAGGAGTGCCGTTGTATAAGACTCTTTCAGCTTTTCGAAGTAATCCATCAGGTCCCGGTCGACTTGGTCGGCCTCCCAGAAGCAGGTTATAAATTCTTCCAAGGCTTTTTGTGATAGGGATAGAGTCTCAGCTACATTGCGCCAGATCTTTTCAGGCTGGGCTTTGCCAAGTGTTGCAGCTTCGGCGGATGCGGAGTTAAATACCAATTGATCTGCACCGCCAGGGGGTAAGTCATACGCCTTTTCAAGAGCTTGTCTTCCTGAGCGGTCCATTGTTCGGATTAATACCCCGCCGATATCCAGCACAACAGCCTTGATCATTATTTAAGTTTTTCCTCGGTTTCGAAAGCGCGGTTGTAAGTCAGGTTTTCAAGAATGATTTTATCCGCATCGTCAAGTTCATTCAATACCAAATGTGTTAATAGCTGGCCGACACCCGGGCCAAACATAAAGCCCTGGCCACACATACCCACGGCCAACAGCAATCCGTCCAGGCCATCAACTTCACCGATGATTGGAGCCCCGTCCGGGGTCATCGGGTAAATCCCCCGCCAGACCCGTCTCACCCGGATGTGCCTTAGGACCGGCATAATTTCAATCAAACGCCTGGCTGCTTTGGGCAGGAAGGCGCTCGATGCAATCGTATGTGTTCCATAGATGGGCGGCTCTGGGGTCATGCAAAAGATGATTTTCCCGGTGGGGTGCTGGTAGAAGTAAAAATTTGCCGAGCCAGGCCTGGCGCGCATATCCACGATCATTGGGTCAAAAAGGTGTTCCACAGGTTCAGTGATGGCTGCTTCGTGAGAATCAGGCTCAACTGGTACGGGTACTCCCACTTTGGCAGCGAGGGGTTTCGCCCATCCGCCGGCGGCATTGATGACCCAATTGCTGTTGTATTTCCCATGCGTTGTTTTCACACCGGTGATCCGGCTGCCATCCGTCAAGAAATCCAGCACCGTTTCATTGAAACGAAATTGAGCACCCGCCAAAGCAGCTTGCTTGTGGAACGAAAAGGCGGCTTTCAGCGGAGAGGCGCTGCCATCTTCAGGGGAAAAGGTGCCCCCGAGCAGGTCAACCGGGTTGAGATGGGGAACCACCTGAATGAGGTCTGCCCTGTCAAGCCAGTGGATGTTCAGCTCATGCTGACGCTGCCATTTGACCAAATCCTTCAACAGCGCGGCATTTTCTGACGTGTAAGCCACAAAGGAGTAGCCACCCTGGTGCCATTCAATATCGTCTCCGCACCGGTCTTTCCATGTTGAGAATACGTCCAGGCTGCGGATGCCGAGGTTGATCTTCGCAGGGTCGGAATGGGTCGCCCTGATCCCCCCGATAGCATGCTTGTTGGAGGCTTGCCCTGCACTCGGAGACTGATCTATTACAAGGACTTCCAAGCCCGCCTTTGCCAAGAAATATGCTGTGGGCAGCCCGATGGAGCCAGCCCCGATGATGATGATATCGAAATGTGTGTGCTTATCACCGGTCATGATCTACTGGTCCTTCTGCTGATTCTTTGCTAACACTTCAATGGGCACCTCTACGAACACCGGTCTTTGCACGGGATCGGTGACTTCGCCAGGCGAAACGCCCTCCTCACGGAAGATCTTCCTGATCAGAGTCAGGCAGGTTTTCCCGCCGCATGAGCCCATGGTTGCTTTGGTCGCCGCTTTGAGCTGGTTGATATCTCGCACCCCGGCCCTGATCAGGCTGCGGATTTCTTCGGTTGTGACATGTTCACAGCGGCAGATGATTGTCTCCTGCTGTGTGGTTTCAAGGAAACGGTCGGACTCCTGCGGTGCAGCGGCCCATCCTGCGACGAGCTGGATGCCGGCCGCTTTGGCTGCGGTCTCTGCCGGCATTTGCACCTGCACAATCAGCGTGTGGGCATACTGGCGCAGGGACCGAACCCGCTTAACGGGGTATTCACCAAGGATTTTCCCGTCGATATCTGTAATCGGGACCATGTCACCCGCATGAATGTAATCCTCGGAGAATTCAAGCGGAATGGAGACGAGTGCCTGCTGGGCGCCTTTTCTTACATCAACCACCGTGATAGCCAGCCCCGGGCAAATGGCGATACAGCGTTCACAGGCGATGCAATTCTTGTCATCCCGGGCGCTGTACTGCGGGAGGCTTCGAATGTTAAGGCTGTCTATTTGGATCAGTCCATAGGGACACACGCTGGCACAGGGGTCGCAAGGGATCTCTTGCCGGCAGTGCATGACCGGGAAAACGCTGCCAGCATTCTGCGTGGGTGCCAGCTCAACAATCTCGCCGGGATGCGATTTGAGCACCGATTCAAATTCCCGCCACGTCGCCGGGACAGGCGGGGTATCCAGGCCCAAAAAAGCTGCAACTTCAATCCCCGTGATCTTGCCTGAAAACATGGCAGATGAGGCTTCAGCAATCTCTTCTGAATCGCCTGCTGCAAAAACCGGCAGGCCCACTTCCCGGGCTTTTAGCATGAACTCATCCACAGGGTCCAACCCGACCGCAATCAGAACACAATCGCAGGCCAGTTCCTGTTCGCTGCCGGGAATGGGATTAAATTGCTCGTCGACCTGTGCAATCACCACGCTGCGCACATGGTCTTTCCCTTTGGCTTCGAGGATGGTGTGCGAGGTCAAAATGGGCACATCGAACCTGGCCAGTTTATCCTCATGGACTTTATAACCGCCACATTTTGGCATCACCTCGATCAGCCCGACAACGTTGATACCGGCTTGCAGTGCGTGGTAGCCTGCAATTAACCCTACATTGCCACCGCCCACAATGAAGAGGTGCTCAGCGGGTCTTAGGAGGTCTCGGTTGACCAGGGTCTGAAATGCGCCGGCACCGTAAATGCCGGGTAATGTGTTCCCTTTGAAAGGCAGGCTGCGCTCCCGGGCACCGGTGGCAACCAGTAAGACCTCTGGCTTGACAAGGGTGTATTCCCCAAGGTCTGTCCGCCACAGGCCCACGGTTTGGTCTTCGTAGATGGCTACGGCCGTGGTTTCAAGCCAGACCTCAACGTTATCCAAAGCGTGAACCTGGTCAGCCAGTTTTTTGGCGATATCAACACCGCGGGTGCCAGCATAGACCGCTTCGGTAGAACCAAAAAAGCGGTGGGTCTGTAGAATGAGTTTTCCGCCCAGCGCAGATTTATCATCAACCACCAGGGTCTTCACCCCCAGCTCGCCCAATTCGGTTGCTGCAGACAGGCCTGCCGGGCCGCCCCCAAGGATCAGCACAGGGATGCGGATCACCTCATTCTGGTCAGCCTGCGCGACCGGTATCTCACCCCCGGGTAGGGAAGAGATATCTGGCAAGCCATCGAGCGGCATCACCGACATACCCGGGCTGACCTTTGTCATGCACGATTTTACCGGTTTGCCATCGACCAGAACCATACATTGCGAACATTGGCCGTTGGCACAGAACAACCCCAACGGTGAGCCATCTTTGGGATGGCGCCCAAAAACGTCAACGCCATTGGCAATCAACGCTGAGGAGATCATCTCGCCAGTCCTGGCCTGGAGATGATTGTTCATCCATAAAAATTCGATTGTTTCTTCATCATCGGGAATCGGTAAGATCGGATGTTTTTGTATTCGTCTGTTCGGCATTGGTACGAGTTAATCCTCTGTTGGCGGTTTGGTGAGTAAGAATTACCGTTTGTTGCCTGTTTAACTATAACGAATTTTCAGCATTTTGATGATGGTATTTGATCCCATTCCTATAGTACCATCAATCACTATACCCGGATGAGTGTATTGCCTGCCCCTGCCTGGCCTTGCAGCGAGCATCATTTGCTGATCAGTTGAGCATAGTTTGCAGATGCATTTTTCCACGGTTTGCCCATGCGGTGACGGTCGCTGACCTTTATGTTTGAAAATTTTTCCATGGTCTCGATCAATAAGCCCGCGATTTTCTGCCAGTCTTCTGCTTGATATGCGCTATGCAGTTTGGCAGACATCTCGCCAGTCCACTGCCATTCGAGGCGGTATTGGTCTGCTTTGACCCAGTAGCCGCGCTTTTCCCAGGCAGCAACGGATTTGTCAATTCCTTCTGAAATTATTTTGAGGGCCAGGATGATAAATGCCAGCATATCGCTGGTTTCATCGTCCGGGGACTCCTGGCGCATGAAATTCCGGATCGTGATCACGATGGCTTTGCTCAGGCGTTCACGCTCTTTACCCGGCGTGGATGTTTTGATGATTTGGGTCACATTTCACTCCTTGATAATGATAATCTGTGTTGACCGCTGGATGATTATACTCGAACATTAACGCATTTCTTACACCGCCGGTTCTTCATTGTATTGACCTTAAAATGCCCCTCGCGTATAATTCTTCTGCAATCAGCAGGGGAAGTGCTGGAATTGGCAGACAGGCGTGACTTAGGATCACGTGCGGCAACGCGTGAGAGTTCGACCCTCTCCTTCCCCATACCAAGCAGATTTTTATTTTAAAGGACTGACATTGAACATCGAAAAAGTAATCCAAGATGACCGACAGGCAAAATTGACCGTTGAATACACAGCAGAGGAATTTGAAGGCTTTAAACGCCGGGCGGCCAAGAAAATTTCCAAAAACGCCAAAATTCCCGGATTTCGACCCGGAAAAGCACCCTACGCCGTGATTGTGAATCACTATGGCGAAGGCGCTATCGTTCAAGAAGCGCTTGACCTGCTGATCGACGATGATTATCCGAAAATCCTGAAGGAAGCCGAGGTTGAACCGGCCGGTGTGGGCAATCTGGAAACAATTGAGACCCTGGATCCGCCAAAGTTCATCCTGTTCGTCCCCTTGGAGCCTGAGATTGACCTGGGTGATTATCGGGAAATCCGTAAGGATTACGAAATGGAAGCATTCGATACAGCGACTGTGGAGAATTACATCACCCAGTTGCGGCGAAATTCTGCCACGATTGTGCCCGCTGAGAGAGCTGCCCAGGCGGAAGATCTGGTTTACTTCACCCTGAGCGGCGAGTTTCTGAACCCCGGAGAATCGGAAGAAGCAACCATCACGGATAAGACGCCTCAGCAGGTAATCATCCCCGGAGAAGACGAACAGGATGGCGACGAATGGCCGTATCCCGGCTTTAGCCGTGCCTTGCTTGGCGTGCAGGCTGGCGATGTGAAGGAACTCCAGCATACTTACCCCGAAGATTATGAGGACGAGGAGTTTCAGGGGAAGACAGCCATGTTTACCGTGGAAGTCCAATCCATTAAAGCCCTTGAGCTGCCGGAACTGGATGAGGATTTTATCCAAAGTATGGGAAATTTCGAATCCCCAGAAGATTTTCGTGAAAAGCTGGAAGAAAACATGCGTGCTGAGCATGAACAGCAGTACGAACTGGAATATTTCAACGCCGTGCTCGGCGAGATCATCGAAAATGCTACCCTGAACTATCCCCCGCAGATGCTCGAGCATGAGAAAGAGCATGTCCTGGAGGACATCAAGTCCCGGTTGGAGAATCAGAACCTCGATTTCGAGACTTACCTGAAACTGCGGAACACAGATGAAGAGACCTTTATCGAGGAAGAGGTCAACCCGGTAGCGAAGCAAAGGCTGGAGCGGTCGCTGGTGGTGGACGCGTTGATCGAAGCAGAGCAGCTTAATCTGGATAAAGAGCTGTTCAACCAGCAGATCAATGTTGTCATGAATGATATTTTCAGATCAGGCCAGGCCGAGCAGATCCAAAAAGAGATGGGGAATGAGGAATTTTCCCGCATGATCAGCATGGAAGGGGTGTCGCGAACAATGAACACCCAGCTGCGAAACCGGTTGAAGTTGATTGGCACCGGACAGCCCATCCCTGATCCCAGCGAGATGGAAGAAGCCGTTGAAGCGGTTGAAGAACCAGCCGAACCACAAGCACAGGCTGAAGACGGCGAAAAGCCCGGTCAGATGGAATCCTCTGAGCCGGAAGCGCTGGCTACCGAACAAGAGGAAGCCGTGCCAACCGCTGTTGAGGAAGCAGAACTGGACTCAGACACACCCGCCGATCCGGATGAGAGCGGCGAGCCTGAGGTTGAAGAAGAAGCATAATAAATAGTTAGGCAAATAATATAAAAAAAGAAGGTGAACATGTTTAATCAAGATATATCCTCCCTGATCCCGATGGTGGTTGAAACCACAGGTGCTGGAGAACGAGCATACGACATTTACTCACTGCTACTGAAAAACCGCATTGTCTTTCTCGGGACAGCGATCAACGACCAGGTTGCCAATCTGGTTGTGGCACAATTGTTGTATTTGAGCCGGGAAGATTCCGAAAGCGGCATCCAGATGTACATCAATTCGCCCGGCGGGCAGGTTTATGCTGGCATGGCGATTTATGATACCATGCGCATGATCCCCAACAAAATCAGCACCGTTGCGGTAGGTGTTGCGGCCAGTTTCGGGACGGTACTGCTGGCGGCCGGCACCAAAGGCCAGCGATATGCGCTGCCCCATGCAACCATCCATATGCACCAGCCTCTAGGCGGTGCACAGGGTCAGGCCTCCGACATTGAAATCCAGGCGAAAGAAATCTTACGCCTGAAGGAAAGGATCAATGCCATCTTGTCCGAGGCCACAGGCCAGACGGTGGAGACGATCATTCAGGACACTGAGCGCGATTTTTACATGAGCGCCGAGCAGGCTGTTGAGTACGGGCTTGTTGATAAAGTGTTGGCACCCCCAGAGAAATAACGCATGCGCTTGGAGGGTCAATATGGTGCCGGAATGCCCTTTGCTTTCCGGCACTTTTTACAGGAATTGTTATGATAACGGATCACATACCAGAAATCCAGGGGCTGATCATCGATATGGACGGGGTTTTGTGGCGCGATACCCAACCCATAGGCGATTTGCCAGCCATTTTTGATCAGATCAGCACAATGGGGCTGAGGGCGATCCTGGCCACTAACAATGCCACCCGGACGATTGACGAGTACCATCACAAATTGCGCGGTTTTGGTGTCGAGCTGGAGGGATGGCAGGTGATCAACAGCGCCGAAGCAGTTGGGATTGACCTGCAGAACAGGTACCCGGACGGAGCGGATGTATATGTGGTCGGGGCACCCAGCCTGAAAGCCACCCTGGAGGCGCATGGATTTCGTGTGCTTTCAGAGGAAGACTCCCGTGCCGATGTGGTGGTGGCATCGATGGACTTTGCTTTGACCTACGATAAGCTTCGCCATGCCTCATTGTTGATACAGAACGGCAGTTTCTTTGTGGGCACTAACCCAGATGCGACCCTGCCAACGCCTCAAGGTTTCATCCCCGGGTCGGGCACGGTGATCGGCGCACTGGAAATTGCTTCCGACCAGAAAGCCCATATCATTGGCAAGCCGCAGCCCGCCCTGTATGAAATTGCCTTGCAGCGCTTGCAAACGGTCCCAAGCCGCACCCTCGCCATCGGCGACCGGCTAGAAACGGACATTGCCGGGGCACAGGCGGCCGGCATCCATACCGCGCTGGTGCTCAGTGGTGCATCAACCCTGAACCAGGCACAGCGCTACCACCCTCAGCCGGAGATGATCGCTAAAGATTTATCTGAATTGTTATTTTCATGATACCGCATCGACCGCTTATCTATGACTTAACCCGCCCGGAACTGGAACACCATCTGGCGGCCATAGGCGAGCCCGGGTACAGGGCTCAACAGGTGTGGGTTGGCCTCTATCAGCACTTGAAATCTGATATTCAGGAAATAACCACCCTGCCTGCAGCGCTGCGTGAAAGGCTATCTGAAGCGTTTAGCTTTAAAGGGCTATCTCCGATCAGAACACGCCAATCAGCAGATGGTCAGACGGTCAAAACGTTATTCCACTTGCACGATGGAAGTTTGATCGAAGCCGTGTTGATGAGGTATGAAGAACGCCGCACCTTATGCATCTCCTCACAATCGGGGTGTGGATTAGGGTGCTCGTTTTGCGCAACAGGCCAGATGGGGCTTTCACGCAACCTGACCAGCGGTGAAATTGTTGAGCAAGTCCTTTATTTTGCCCGGAAATTGGCGCAGGAAGACGACCAGGTCACCAATGTGGTTCTGATGGGGATGGGTGAGCCCTTCCTCAACTATGAGCAGGTCATGGCCGCTGTAGACCGGCTGAATGACCCGGACGGCTTCGGTTTAGGAGCCCGCCGAATGACAATTAGCACGGTCGGCCTGGTCCCCCAGATCAAACGGTTTGCGGACACCCAGAGCCAGGTCAACCTGGCAGTTTCGCTGCACACGGTGGACGACACACTCAGGTCCCAATTGATGCCGATCAATAAAAAGTACCCTGTGGCAGTATTACTGGATGCCTGCCGTTACTACACAGAGAAAACAAACCGGCGTCTGACCTTTGAATATGCCCTGATCGATGGCGTGAACGACTCTCAGGATGATGCCAGGGCTTTGGCGCAGCACATTCGAGGCATGTTGTGTCATGTCAACCTGATCCCGCTGAACCCAACCAGGAAATTTGCAAAAGCGGGCTCGCATGGCGACCAGGCAAAAGCGTTTTGCGAGTTACTACAAGATCACCATATCTCCTGCACCATCCGGCTGCGGCGGGGTCTGGAAATCGGGGCGGGTTGCGGTCAACTGGCCGCAGAGACGAGTAAAGCGAATTGAGTCATTAACAATAAAGATTGAGTGAAAATGAGCGAAAACCTTTTCAACACATGGCGTGCTGGACTTGAGAAAACCCGCAAAGTCGCCTTTGGGCGGATTGCCAACTTTTTTGGCACGTCGGAACTTAGCGATCAATCCTGGGATGACCTGGAAGCCTTGCTGATCCAGGCAGACCTGGGCATGGAGACGACCATAGCTGTATTGGATGCCCTCAGGCTCAAGGTCAGAGAAGAAGGGCTGATCCAGACCGATGAACTCCTCGAAGCCATGAAGGTCGAGTTGATCTCGCGCCTGGCAGCACCACAACACCCGGATTTCGACTCGCAGCCCTCTGTGATCATCCTGGTGGGTGTGAACGGATCCGGAAAGACGACTTCCGCTGCAAAGCTCGCCCGTTATTATGTGAACCAGGGGAAATCAGCGCTGTTGGTGGCCGCAGATACATACAGGGCTGCCGCGATCGACCAGCTAATGGTTTGGGCGGACCGGGCGGACGTGCCTATGGTTGCTGGCCAACCCGGAGGTGACCCAGGTGCCGCAGCCTATGACGGGATCAGCGCAGCCATAGCCCGCAATAAGGACATGGTGATCATCGATACTGCCGGAAGGCTGCATACACGCTATAATCTAATGGAAGAAATTAAAAAGGTTCACCGGGTCAGCGGGAAAGCCCTCCCAGGCGCGCCACACGCCACCTGGCTGGTTTTAGACGCAACAACGGGGCAAAATGCCCTGCAGCAGGCAAAAGCCTTCCAGGAGGCTGTGAAAATCGATGGCGTCATCCTGGCCAAACTCGATTCATCTGCTAAAGGGGGGATGGCCTTTGCCATCAAAGCCCAGCTCGACTTGCCCATCGTATTTGCCGGGCTGGGAGAGAAAATTGAGGATCTGCAACCGTTTGACCGGGAAGCCTTTGTAAACGGCATCATTGAAGGATAATTGGAGATAACCACTATGACCATTGATAACTTACGCACTCGCCTGAGTGAGGCTAACGAAAAACTGCTCAACCTTCAGGAGCATCTTTGACTTAGCCAAAAAGCGCGAAGAACTTGCACATCTCGAGAAAGAAGCCCAAAACCCCAACTTGTGGGATAACCGGGAACACGCTCAAAAGGTCATGATCCGGCAGTCGGATTTACGATCCGAAATTCGCCTGTACGAGGAGCTTATAAAACGGACAGAGGATCTGCTTGAGCTGCTTGAGATTGCTGAAGAATCAATGGAGCCTGAACTTGAACGCGAGACAGCCAAAATTGAATTGCAGGTCGACCGGCTTGAATTGAACACGCTTTTATCAGGTAAATATGATCGGGGGAATGCCCTGCTGGCGATTCACGCAGGCGCAGGCGGGACGGATTCACAGGATTGGGCCGAAATGCTTGAGCGCATGTATTTGCGCTGGGCAGAAAGACACAATTATCATACGGACATTCTTGACCGCACCGACGGAGAAGAAGCCGGGATCAAAAGCGTTACGATCAGTGTGCGCGGCAACCTGGCATATGGCTATTTACGTCCTGAAAAGGGTGTTCACCGCTTGGTGCGCTTATCTCCTTTTGATGCAGCGCACCGACGCCATACCTCCTTTGCCCTGGTGGAAGTTTTGCCCGAAATGGACGACATGGATGAGATCCACATCCCGCCAGAAGATATAAAAATGGACGTTTATAAATCGTCCGGCGCTGGCGGGCAGAGCGTGCAAAAAAATGCCACCGCTGTCAGGCTGACCCATATCCCCACTGGGATGGTGGTTACATGCCAAAATGAGCGCTCCCAGATGCAAAACAAGGAAAACGCCCTGAGGGTGCTCAGGGCGCGCCTCCTGGAGATCAAACAGGCCGAGCAAGAGGAAAAAATCTCAGAATTGCGTGGGGAATACACCAAAGCGGAATGGGGCTCGCAGATTCGTTCCTATGTGCTCCACCCTTACCAGCTGGTCAAAGACCATCGTACAGATCACGAAATGGGCAACACCCAGGCCGTTTTGGATGGCGAAATTGATCCCTTTATTGAAGCTTATTTGCGCAAAGCAGACTAACTGGCTAATCGAGGATGCGCGCTAGCTTGACCATATCCATGGAGATTTCTTTGGTTTTACCAACAATCTCTTCCAAGGGGGTGGTGGTGACGGCACCTTTGTTTAAGCCGATTAAAACGCCGTATTCATCACGTGCAATGGCTTCAACAGCGCCATTCCCAAAACGGCTGGCTAAAATTCGATCAAAAGCGCCCGGGGTCCCGCCGCGTTGGACGTGTCCCAGGATCGTAGCACGGATTTTGAACCCCAAGCGGTCTTGATGCTTTTCAAAGTAATGGATCAGGGCATCGGCATTGTATTTTGCCCCTTCTGCGACCACGATGATGGCATGGGCTTTACCGTGCTCATAAGCCAGTCGCAGGCTTTCGGCAACCTCTTCCGGGTCGGTTTCGACCTCAGGAAGCAGGATGTATTCAGCGCCACCCGCAATTCCTGACATCAGCGCGATGTAACCGCATTTCCGCCCCATCACCTCAAGGAGAAACGCGCGTTGATGCGATGAAGCAGTTACTTTTAAGCGATCAATGGCTTCCAGGGCGATATTCAAAGCAGTATCAACACCGATGGTGATTTCTGTGCCGCACAGATCGTTATCAATGGTCGAGGCGATACCCACAACCGGGAATCCCAGTTTGTGCAGTTCGTAGTTGCCGGTTTGGGAGCCGTTTCCGCCGATCACGACCAGGGCATCAATGCCCATCTGGCGCAGGGTGCGGATGCCCTTGCGGCGGCCTGCGTCGGCCATAAATTCTTCACATCGGGCAGATCCAAGGATGGTGCCGCCTTTATGAAGGATCCCCCCGACATCACGGGTGCCCATAGGGCGGATATTCCCTGAAATTAACCCGGCATACCCTTTTTGGACCCCATACATGCTCCAGCCTTTAGCCACACCAGCCCTTACCACGGCCCGGATGGCAGCATTCATGCCTGGTGCATCCCCGCCACTGGTCAACACTGCAACATGTTTCATCATTACCTCTCCCGATTGTTTATCAATAATTTCATATTCTGTAGGGTATTATATCCTATACATCAAACGAATTATAATCATTATTGCTGTACAAAAGCTGATTACCTGAGAGGAGTACTTAAGAAGAATGAAGCAACTATTCAAAGAATTCCAGGATTTCATCAGCCGAGGTAATGCAATCGACCTGGCCATCGGCATTATTATCGGGTCCGCATTCAGCGCAGTAGTTAACTCCATCGTGGACAACCTGTTAATGCCGCCGCTGGGCTTATTGTTGGGTAATGCGGATGTTAAGGACCTGTTTATCGTAATACGGCAGGGTGAGCAGGCTTTGCCGCAAAACCCCACATTGGAAATGGCCAAAGAAGTGGGCGCGGTCACGTTTAATTACGGCCAGTTCCTGACTGACCTGATCAGTTTCATCATTTTGGGCTTTGGCGTATTCTTGATCGTCAAAGCGATCAATAAACTGAACGCCGTAAAAGATGGTGGGGTGAACGAAGAACAGGAAGCCGAAGAACCAACAGAAAAAGACTGCCCATATTGTCAGAAACCAATCCCATTCAAAGCAACCCGCTGCCCGTATTGCACATCTCAGTTGAAAGAAGCATAGGGAGTTAATCTTGGAAAAGGACATTCTGGTTGGCCTCCTTGAGGATGACGTTTTTGCCCGCAACTGGATGGCCCTGCTGCTGGTCAGGGATTGGCGTACGCGGCTTGTGGGCGAATTTTCCACCCAGGCTGAATTATTTGCGTTTATTGCGGATTCCAGGCAGTCCATCGATGTGTTGATTGTCGATGTGGACCAGCTCGGTGAGCAGTTCCCGATGCGAGGGTTTTGTGATGCCCTGGCGGAAAAATCCTCCAAAACGAAAATTCTGCTTATTGGCGTTCAGCCTGAACCGCGTTTACTCGGCCAGCTTGGGTGTAATAACGTGGCGGGCTATGCGCTCAAGCGCGAAATGGGTTACTCGCTAAGCTGGGTGATCACTTTTGTCGCTGATGGTCGCTTTGTCCTGACGCCATCTACCCGTGCTTTAGCCCATTCGGCCAATTTTCTCCTGCCCCCTGAGACACTTGTACTGGATGGTAGGAAGGCCTTACCTGGTTTTACGGATCATGAAGCCGAAGTAGCACGCATAGCCTTCATATTCAGCGCTGGCCGGCGCGAGCTGGCTGATGAATTGAAAATATCAGAGCAATGGAGTTATGGGTTGGTCAGTGAGCTGTATAAGAAAATGGGCCTGACGGATATCATCGCAGGCGAAGTGGACCTGTTCTCCTACATTGGCGAAAGTGAGATCATCAAGCAGAAATTTACGGAAATCATTGAGGAACTCGGTTCATCGAAAAAAGCCAAAGACATGGAAACTCTGGCATACCACGTATTGACCATGCCCGAGATCATCCCCTGAGATTTTCCACCACGATGCAAGAAAAATCCCAAAGGAACGTTTTTAACTGGTCAAAAACCAGCTATGTGCTGCTGAGCGGGTTCCTGCTTAGTCTGATTTTGATTTGATATGTGTGGTGGCCGCTGCTCGATGAGTACCTGGCTCAATTTAACCCGGAAGTTTCGCTTTGGCTGCAAATCGACTGGCTGCTGATCGGGAACTTCCTGGTGATGAGCGTCCTGATCATGCTCAATGCCGACCTGAAAAGGGACTTGCCCTTTGCGTTGATCGCCCTGGCTGGGGATTTATCATCGAGGCCTGGGGAACATTATCTGCGTTGTGGACCTATTACACCTTTGAAACGCCCCCTTTGTGGATCATACCCGTCTGGTTGATAGCTGCACTTTCTGTGAACCGGTTATTTGGCTTGGCGGGCACTTTGTTTAAAAAGGCATCAGAGCGCTGGTTCAACCGCCTGTATTGGCCTATTTTCGGTGTACTCTACCTGTTTTTGTGGCGTTTTGCTTGGCCTGACCTTGCCCATCCCCTGACGTGGTTCGCGCTGGCCTTTTGCGCAGTGATCATCCTGAGTGAGCAGGACCGGCGCGCTGCAGTGCTGATCATGGCCGTGGGGTCTGGGCTCGGCTATTTCCTTGAACGCTGGGGGACAACCCGCTTGTGCTGGGCTTACCATACAGGGGATATGCCGCCCTGGATCACTGTGCTGTCCCACGGCATGGCCTCCCTGGCTATCTGGCGGGTTTACCGAGTTTACCTCGCCCTGGTCAGACGCATCAATGCACCCTGGGTAAACAACATCATTCCGCCAGGCCAAATATAAAAAAGGCTGCCAAAAGTCGGCAACCTCATTTTTTTTATTGGATGTCCTGTTGTCAAATTGGGTCACAGGCACATGTTAATTGATCTTTCGCCTAAGCGTTAGGGCTGTACCACACGCCCCATGAATAGAACTGTGTTGGTGGGCTGATGCCGGATCAGGAACAGGAAGGGGCGGTCAACCACCAGGGAGATGGGGTCTTCAGGCATGGCTGAGGTTACGCCAATGATCACGGCTGTCGCCGCGGCTGCCTCCGTGCCTTCCTCGTCCACCGTGATGGTTGCTTTATGCAGGACATCAGTGATCATCAGGTCTTCCACATCGGTTATGCCAGAAAAATCTGCTGTAGCGGGATCAAACGCAGCCCCCATTCCCAGGGCGACCAGGGGGTCGTTGGCATTGATGTCGGACTCAAAATCAAATTTGGGCATTTCGAGGTCTACTCTCTGGTTTGTCATACCGGATAGAATTTCACTCAGCAAATCAGGGTTGAGATCGGCTTCAAAGGCTTCAAATGCGCCTTGGTCCGGCACGATCAGGGTCATGGCAAAGTCACTGCTCATATAAGGCAGATTGATTGCCTGGTAGTGTTCTCCTGCGCCATAAATGAATCGCTCACCAGATAACCGCATCATATCAACAGTAGTCTCAGTGCCATTCAGGGTAAAGAAGGGCGCTTCTGATGTCGCAGATGAGTTAAAAGGGTGCATCCACGAGCCGTTAAAGTAGATCGCGTTGGCGAGCACCAAGCGGGTCAGGGGGTCAATGGCGCCAGCAGGGATCAGATCCTGAATTTTTTCTTCGGTTTCATCCGCTACCCAGTCATTGATCGCTTCCCGAGCGCCTTCAGGATTGGCAGCATAATCGACAGTGTAAATCCCTGCGCCGTAATGTGTAGCCAAAACATCTAAGAAAGCCTCTTTGAAGTCGTAATCCGCCTGGCCCCAGATCGAGTTGGCGATATTGAGCTGAAACTCATCACCCTCGAACTCATCCTGGGCGCCAGTCTGTGACTCTTCAATCGCCAAAAGCAGCGCGTTAAATGTCGGATAAACTGCTTCCTCCGGCAGGGTCATTTGCAATGCAGATAGCATCCCTTCTTCAGTTGTAGTTTCAGCGCCAGCCATGGCCATACTTAAGGCCAGGGAAAGGCTAAAGGGGGAGAAGATGATGTTTCCATCCTCCGTTTTGATCTGCTCATAAAAGGTGAGCGCAAACGCCGTGTTGTCCTGCGCAAGGGTTCGAACCTGTTCGTCATCAACAGACGGGTTGATCTCTCTGGCTAATTCGCTTCTGATGTAATCAATGCTTAATTCGGTTTCTTCAGGGCTCTTAACCTCAGGTTCTTCAACCGGTTGGCAGGCTGACAGCACCACTAAGCCAATGAAAACTAAGCCTAAGATAAGTTTTCGCATCGTTCCTCCTAAAATTTGTCGTGAATCTTGTCTCTTCTATGGTGTAGACGTGAGACACACCCAATTTGTTCCGAGCTGGGTGATTTCCGGAAGGGAAATGGGTTTATAAGCGAGCCCTGTATACATTAATTATTTATTAATACCGCCCTGGCAGGCGCACCTTCGCAGCCTGTGAGTTTTAAGGGCAAACAGATGATTTCGTAATCCCCGCTTTCCACTTGCGATAAATCCAGGCCTTCCAGCAGAACCGTTCCGCCAGATAGCAGAATCTCGTGGGGGGCTGTTGGCTGGTCAAAGGGTGCAATGGAGAGATAATCGATGCCAATCAGGTCCAGGTTCAGTGTGCTGAGGTATGCCGCACCAGATTTATCGATGGCGACAAAATCCTCTATAAAATCTTGTGTTGGGTTTTGCCACAGGCGGGAGTTTCGCGTGCGAAAGAGAACTTTTGTGGCTTTTCGCAACAAATCCTGATCAGGGTGTGCCCTGAGCACTTGCTCGGTGATCACACTGACCCCATCGTCCATTTGGATCACAAGCGCTTTACCCATCAATTTCGTAAGCGGGATCCGGTCAACCGTTTTGCCCCCATCAATGAAGTGTTTAGGCGCATCGATGTGGGTACCGCTGTGGACGCTCATGGCGATGCGGGATACATTCGCTATCTCACCCTCAGATATAGAGGAGACCTGAACCAGCTCGAGGGATGGATCGCCAGGCCAGACAGGCAAGCCCGGTGAGAGCGGAAGGCTGATGTCGATCACTTTCATAAGGTTATCCTCTACTCATAGGTTTCGACCGCCAGCGCAAAGATGCGGGCAAGCAGCGCTTCTCTTTCAGCGGCTGACATCGGGCGCGGGCGGGCATAATCTTCCAGCATGGTGGTCAGCAGCTCCACAGCAACTAACTGACCGTCGTAAAACACCAGACGGTCAATGAAACCCTCACGCGTGCCCTGCATCAAATACCCGCTGTAATAGACTTCCATCTGGTCAAAGAATAAATTGCCCAGCCCATAATGAATAAAGCTGCCATTTTGGAAGATCATCGTCTTGGGTGTATGTGCCTGGCTGCCACTGACCATAACCGCACCAGCATCAGCCATGAATTGAAAGTCTGCTTCCATTTTTACGCTGGGGTAGGCTGTGTAATCCTCCGCATATTGAAATGTCACAATGGGGAGGTATCCTGCGTTCTTCAAAGCTGAGATTTCTGATGCCATCCACTGGAGATCGCCACAGGGGGCACTGCCAGGCTGGCTGTTCGTGGCCCAAACAACAGGCGGACCCACGGGGTTGCAGCCTATAAAGGCCAAATTGTTGCCGTTATGGGTTATCAACGCCGGTGAACGGGCGTCTTCCAGATTCCATCCGCCCGCAAAAGTCGTCCAGCCGCGTTCAGCGTACATTTCGAGGGTCAGGTTCATGGCCGGGACGCCGTAATCGAGTAAGTGGTTGCCTGTCAGTTCAATGATGTTGGTGGATACATCTTCCAGCAGCTCGATGCGGTCAGGTGATGAGCAAAAGATCAGGTCGGGTTGAACCGGGTCGGGCGGAGGGCAATTTTGGGCAAAGGGTACTTCGTTGCTGATGTGAACCAGGTCAGCGGCTGTAAACCACGGGATGATGTCCATTCCGGGGTAAGTGTTGCCCTGGACTTCCATCCGGTGGGCAGTCGCACGGGTTAACGCTGTCACGCCGGTCATCAACAAAACTGTGCGCTTACCAGGGTCGTAATTTGTCACCGGTAGAGTGGGAATGGGTTCATTCAGGTCTCCCTCACGCCATACGTCGAGGGTTAGGGCGTAATCTTCAACCGAGAAGACGTTATCGATAGGTGATTGGCCGTCTACTCGTAATACTTTCCACTGGGGATGTAAGTCTTCAAAGGGGAGGATGGTGACAAAGGGCTTGTCTGATAAGGCAAGCTGGAACAGCTCGTCTTTCGGAAATACTTTAACACTGCTCTTGTCTGGGGGACCATGCAGTTCCTCGAAAGCTACATAGACTTCTTCCGTCAGCAGGATTTCATCAAAGGCAACGGTGCCGCGTTCCCCACGCCACAAAGACATCAGTGCATCCACACCCATGGAGTCTGATGTCGTATAGAACGGCGCGGCCAGGACGTAGACCCAGGTGGCCAGGAGGTTGGCCGACTGCCCCGGTTCAGGCTCGCCAATCACGATGCGAATGTCCGCATCCTGTTCATTCTCCGTCAGTCGGTCGGAAGGGAGGTTCAAAGCCGCGACCAGTGTTCCTGGCAGTCCGGGATGTAAGTGCACCAGGGCGTCTGCTTCAGGAATCGGGTCAACCTCCGGGACGGGGCTTGAGATAGCTGTATCCTGATTTTGGTCAGGTATGGGCTGGATTTCAACAGCCTGATCTGGCGTTAACGTGCGCTGCCACTCGGCATAGCGCGTCGCCAGGGGGACTGGACGGGCGGTGCGCTGTGCGGGCAGCACGCAACCGCTTACAGCCAACACGATCAACAGCATGATGAAGATAATTTTATGGCGGAGGCGATATTGCATAAGATCCTCGTTACAACATCTTAATTTAAAGCTTCTGTCTGGTTAGATTATACTTGAGACATCCAACCGAAAGATGATAGGTCTTGATAGTAAAATTCCGTATAATCAGGTTGGTGATGACAGAAAGGAACCATTATCCATGCGCGAAGTTGCAGTGATCGGTGTCGGGCAGACCAAGATTGATGAACATTGGGATAAATCCCTGCGGGAACTTGCGGGCGATGCCGCACTGGCAGCCATGGCAGAAGCACAAGTTGCGCACGTTGAGAGTGTGTACGTGGGCAACATGCTTTCAGACGTCTCCAACCTCCAGGCACATTTGGGGTCTATGGTAGCCGATTGGATCGGCCAGCGGTTTACCGATGCCATCAAGATTGAATCGGCATGCAGTTCGGGCAGTGCTGCCTTCAGAGCGGGTTATTTGGCCGTTGCTTCGGGAGAAGTAGATCTGGCTCTGGTTGTTGGTGTGGAAAAGATGACCGATTCCCCGGGCAGCGAGATCACCACAGGCCTGGCCACAGCCGCAGATGCCGATTGGGAAGTTGATCACGGCCTTTCCTTTGTGGCGTTGAATGCGTTGATCATGAAACGCTATATGTATGAATATGGCTGGAAAGGGATGGATTTTGCAGAATTCTCGATAAATGCCCATGCCAATGCCGTTCACAACCCACATGCCCGCTTTCAAAAGCCTATTGATATGAACAGCTTTATCAAATCCGCGATGATCTGCGACCCAATCAACCTGATGGATGCTTCGCCCATCGGTGATGGGGCAGCAGCGGCGATACTGGCTCCCAGTGACATGCTGCCAACCGGTGCCCCAAAAATCATCGTGGCAGGCTCATCAGCCGCAACCGACACCATCGCCATCCATCATCGAAAACAGCCCTTACGCCTTGCAGCAGCGGAGAAATCTGTCCAAAAAGCCTATGCACAAGCTGGCATTGGGCCAGAGGAAATCAGTGTTTTTGAATATCACGATGCCTTTACAATCATGGCGGCACTATCGCTTGAGGCAGCAGGCTTTGCCGAGCCTGGCAAAGGTCCCGAACTGGCCAAAGCAGGTGCAATCAAAGTGCATGGACGCATCCCGGTGGCTACTTTTGGGGGCTTGAAAGCACGCGGGCATCCAGTCGGCGCCACTGGCATGTTCCAGATCGTTGAAGTTGTGCACCAGTTGCGGGGTGAAGCGGGGGAAATCCAGGTCGCCCGCCAGGATTTCGGCATGACCCAGAATATCGGCGGCAGCGGATCGAATATTGTCACGCACATTCTCAAGCGGGTCAACTGAACCGCAATCAGCCCTGTAAACCAGCATTCGTCCCGTAGATTTGATTTGGGGCGTGTATAATTTGGGTAATCATCTTCTCATTAAAGGAGAACATTCATGTTTGAATTTCATGTGTCGCGCAGCGCCAGGGACAAATACGAGTTTGATCTTGGGCTGTTCAGTTTTGATGGGAACGTGATCTTTGCGAACTTTCTGGCGGCTCGAGAGTTTGCCCAAAAGATTAACCAAAAGCGGGATTTAGTCAATTTCCCTGAGCAGGCAGTCAGGGCAGGCGAGATCAATGCCATGGGGCTGATCGATGAGATTTTACATCTGGTCATCTCGCTTTATCGCCGTGATGTTGCGCCTGAGGTGATGGAAGAAGCCTATCAAGACCTATGTTTAGCCATTGGGGAGGAGCGGGTTAACCAGGCCTTGACGCGTTTCACAGAAGAATTTCCCCCATTATCTGTATACCGTGGTGAACTGTCACCCAAGGTTTTTTTGCAAGGTCAAATCCAGGGTACACCTGCAAAAGTGTTGGTCCTGGAAGAGCTTTTGATGCTGTGGGTGACCAACAAAAACCCTGCTGTGGGGGTTTATTCGGAGCTATTTGAAGATGCATCCCTCTTACAAACCACAGCCTACCGGCAGATCATCGCCCGTTTGAACAAATTTTTCGAAAGCAAGCCTTTCTTTGGCCCTGATAACCAGGACCTAGTCACCATGCTGCGCAGTCCGGCCATCGAAGAGCCCAATTCGATCACCGGGCAGCTCGATTACATCCGCCGCAAATGGGGTTATTTGATCGGAGAATACCTCTACCGGTTGCTCAGTTCAATCGACCTGATCCAGGAGGAAACCAAAGCCATTTTCACAGGCCCTGGCCCCACCCAGGTACTCAGTTTCGAGGCGGTTGAGGAGGAAAACTTTAGCCCGGACAGCGACTGGATGCCCCGCACCGTGATGATAGCGAAGAATTCCTATGTGTGGCTTTACCAGCTTTCCGAAACCTATCAACGGGAGATCAAACGCCTGGATCAAATTCCAGATGAAGAGCTGGATCGGCTGGCAGCATGGGGGTTTAACGGCTTATGGCTGATTGGCTTGTGGGAGCGCAGTGACGCTTCCAAGCGCATCAAACAGCTTTGTGGCAACCCCGAAGCGGTGGCCTCAGCCTACTCGTTGAAGAATTATGTGATTGCAGAGGCCTTAGGGGGTGACGCAGCCTACCAGAACTTGCGCGAGCGCGCCTGGCAGCGAGGTATCCGCCTGGCAAGCGATATGGTCCCGAACCACATGGGCATTGATTCGGATTGGGTGATCGATCACCCGGATTGGTTCATCTCGCTGCCTTACAGCCCGTTTCCCGCATATGCCTTCAATGGGCCGAACCTGAGCCCGGTCGACCGAACGGGGATCTATATTGAAGATCATTACTATGACCGCACAGATGCAGCCGTGGTTTTTAAACATGTCAATCATCAAACTGGAGAAACACGCTTTATCTACCACGGCAATGATGGCACCAGCATGCCCTGGAACGATACTGCCCAGCTCAACTACCTAAAACCTGAAGTCCGTGAAGCTGTGATCCAGACCATCCTGCACGTGGCGAGGAAATTCCCCATCATCCGCTTTGATGCCGCCATGACCCTGGCAAAGAAGCATTACCAGCGCTTATGGTTCCCGCAGCCGGGAACGGGTGGCGCGATTCCCAGCCGTGCTGAACACGGCCTGACGAAGGATGCCTTTGATCAGGCCTTCCCCACGGAGTTTTGGCGGGAGGTGGTTGACCGTATCGCGCAAGAGGTGCCCGATACCCTGCTGCTGGCTGAGGCATTCTGGCTGATGGAAGGGTATTTTGTGCGCACCCTGGGGATGCATCGGGTGTATAACAGCGCCTTCATGAACATGCTGCGTAACGAAGAAAATTCGAAGTATCGCTTGGTGATCAAGAACACCCTGGAATTTGACCCTGAGATCCTCAAGCGCTATGTCAATTTTATGAACAACCCGGATGAAAAGACGGCGGTAGACCAGTTTGGCAAGGGTGATAAGTATTTTGGCATCTGCACACTGATGGCCACCATGCCAGGCCTGCCCATGTTCGGCCACGGCCAAATTGAAGGCTTTGCAGAGAAATACGGCATGGAATACTACCGCCCATACTGGGACGAGCAACCTGACTCGTACCTGGTTGATCGGCACAAGAAGGATATTTTCCCGCTCCTCAAACGGCGCGACCTGTTCTCAGGGATTGATCACTTTCTGCTATATGACTTCTACACCGGTGAGAACCAGGTCAATGAGGATGTTTTTGCCTATTCAAATGGCAGCGAGGGTGCACGGGCGCTGGTGATTTATAACAACCGGTTCGGCTCCACGCAGGGCTGGGTTCACGCTTCAGCCAGCTTTTTGAACAAGGCAACCGGGCACCTGGAAAACAAGTTGCTGCACGAAGGGCTCAACCTCCAGGCCCGCCCAAATCATTTTGTGATCTTCAGGGATAGCGCGACCAACCTGGAATACATCCGCTCAAGCGAGGAAATTCGGGATAAAGGCTTGTATGCTGAACTGAATGCTTATGAGCACCATGTTTACATGGATTTCAGGCAGGTCCCCGATAATGTTCATGGGCAATACGCACAGATCAACCGCTACCTGCAAGGCCGGGGCGTCCCCAGCATCGAAGAAGCCCTTCAGGAGCTGATGCTGGCGCCGATTCTCAACCCGCTTCGGGATCTGGTCAACCGGCACGAGCTTGAAATGGTGGCCGAGGCACGATTGATTGATGAACAAGCCAAACCAAACACGGAGCGCATCCAAATCCATACGGAAAAATTCAAGCATTTGATGGAGTCCATCAGCCAATTTACCCAAACCCATGTGGACATCCAGCCGTTTGTCCGGGAGCAAAACCGTGGACTGGATGCGTTGCTCAAGCTGCCCGTGTTTGAACTTCATTTCCCGTTCCCGGGCTCAAAACAATACCAACAAGCACTGAGTTACATCAAAACCGGGCTGGATGTGGAGCCGTGGACCTGGTACACATTGATCCTGTGGAATGATTTGCGCCTGATCGGCAAGGTCATCACAACGGAAGACCGGTTTGCTGAGATCAGCCGGAGCTGGCTTGAAGAATGGGGATTCCTGAAAACCGTCAGGTCTGAGCTTGAAAGGCTCGGGATGGACGCACATCAGGCCTACCGGGCGGAGACCGTCCTTAAACTGCTCGTCCAGCAGCAAAACTGGGTTCGCTCAGCCCAGCATACTTCTCCACTCGGATTGCTGGAGACATGGTTCGCACAAGCTGAGATCCGCTCATTCTTGAACATCAACCGCCATCGTGGAAAATTGTGGTTCAACAAGGAAGCCTTTGAAGCATTAATTTGGTGGATGATGACCATCGGGCTGATCGGTTTGAGTGCTGACCCGACCAAAAGCCTGCCCGAAATGGTTGAAACACTGTTCTCTGCTTATGAGCTAATCACACAGATCCTGGCGGCAGAGGCTGAGTCAGAATATCAGGTCGAAAAACTGCTGGATGGGTTGAAGTAAGAGACGTTTTCTTCAGAGAAATCTTCGGCCCGCTGATAGCGCTCCGCAAAGACGGTATCACCGCGTAATCCGGTACGCTGATCCTTGACTTTGACCAGCAGCGCCAGTGCTTTTGGCTTCAGGTCGATGCCGGTGGCTTTTTTCGTCAGCCAGGCCGCCTGCGCAGCGTAGGCGATATTGTTTTGCGGTTCAATCCGGTGGAAGTGGTCAAAGAACCAGCCGCAAGAGGTGAAGATGCGCTGCCGTTCGAATTGTGCGGCTAAAAGCATCCCGATTTTGCTGACCTCGACTTGCGTGAGGGGTGTGTCGATATAGCTGCTCAAAAGCGATGTGAGGTCCATCTCCCCCAGGAACACGTGAATATACGCATTGCGTAGCCCCCAGATGCGGCGTGTGTATCGCTCCATGAAGATTTGATATTGATGGTCGATCTCCTCTGCCAATTTGTCCAAACCCCACCGCAGGGATGCTTTCCATGTTGCACCGGGAGAGCAGCTGCATTCGCCCATCCAGCGGGTGATTCCGTGGTGGCAGCTCCAGGAAGTGAATTCCACAAGTTTGACATATTCCGTAGGTGGATTGTCTTTCAGCCATAACCCAGGATAGGTGAGGGTCAACCCGGATTGGGATAAAGCGCCATTGAGGAGGTGGGCAAGGAATTTGTCTCGAAATGATTTGTGATGCCCGTAAACTTCGCCATCCGACGCGATCAATGTCAGGCGGTTGTGCTGACCGTTTGGCGAAGCGAACACAGGCAGGATCTTTTCATTTAAGAAATAATCTGCGTTTCGCGTAGAATCGCCTTCGAAGCTGACATTTGTGCTCAGCCCACGGTGATAGAGAAACACAACCATGGGTTCACGGTTCCCGGGCAAGGCCACCAGGTAGGGCTGGTCCTCTGCCTGACCTTTTGGCAATTCTACCTGCCAGGGTGCCAGGATGGTGAACCTGATCCGGTTATCCGCAAGATAGGCCAGGGTTTCCAGGTCAACTGCTGTTTCAGGCAGCCACATCCCACTAGGCGCGTGTCTGAAACGGTGTTCAAAATCTGCAATACCCCATTGGATTTGAGTGATCTTGTCGCGCTTGTTTGCCAGTGGAAGAATGACATGATGATAGGGCTGGGCCATCCCGTTGCCCACACCGTTTTTCGTATAGGTAAGCTGCTCCTGGTTGATAATCGCCCTGTACGTTGCTGGGTCGTAAGTTTCCATCCACTTGAACAGGGTCGGGCCAATGTTAAAGCTTAATTTCTCAAAATTGCCCAGCTGGGCGTTTGGCAGGTAGCATTCAGCATGAATGCGTTCATTCCAGTTGTGATAAGGTTCAGCGCCGATCTCATCGGGGATCAGCCCTGAGAGGGGGTCCTCCCGTGGCGGTTGATAGAAGTGTCCATGGACACAAACTGCATCTACTCCCATAGTTATGTTGTTCGCTTTCTTTTGAGTAACATTTTCCACCAATATTCCCTGAAGGCTTTGGCATCCAGATGGTCCAATCGCTGGCTCATACGGGCCGGGAACAGGCTGTACATTCGTGGCAGAATATCCATCGCTGCAGTGCGGTTGGTGGCCAGGTAATCCAGCCAAAAAACGGAGGTTGGGAACTGAGGCACAAGGATTTCCATCAGTTCGGTGAATACGTTTAGAAAAACAGGCGGGACTTCCACGTATTTCCGTTTGATCCCGATCTTTTCTGCGATCATCATGCAAATTTCTTTGAAGCTAAGGTACTCTGGACCGCCCACTTCAATGACCTCGTTGATGGTTTGCGGCATATCTAAAGACCATGTCATGATTGTTGCCAGATCCTCAACCCAAATCGGCTGCAGCAATACCGAACCATCATTGGGGAGCATGACAAAATAGGGCGATATCTTGAGCAGCAGGGCCAACCCGTTGGTGAAATGATCGCCATCTCCATAAGCCAGGGCGGATCGGAAGATCGTAAAAGGGATGTTTGAGGTCTTTATGGCATGTTCTGCATAGGCTTTAGCCCGCAACAGGGGGTAAGCGGCCGCGCGTTCTGCGCCCAAGTGGCTCACATAAAAAAACCGTGATATCTTTGCCTGGGCGGCAGCCTGGACGAGCGCTTCGGTGCCCTGGATATCGACGGTGCTGAGGCGTGCTTCACGGCCGCGGGATTCAGCACTGGCAAGATGGTAGACCACGTCCACGCCTTTCATGGCAGCGCGCACGCCCTTGGCATCCGTCAGGGAGGTGATGGCTACTTCGAGGGGGATGCCTTTGGGGATGTTGGGGGATGTTTTTGAGGGTCTTACAAGTAATTTAATGGGGTAACCCAGGGCTGAAAGGTGCCGGATGAGCACATTGCCGATAAAACCGGTTCCACCGGTAATCAGTATCATAACAGCAGAATTATAGCAGATAATGTCAATAGAGTTGGCACAACCCTTGCACATAGAATAATAGGAAAAACACAGTTTACACAAGGGTTAAAAATGGCAAACAACTCACCCAAGATCGGTTTCTCATACTTTGCTTCACCAGAATACTTTCTCGACCGGCCGCTGAATGCCTGGCTGTCAGCTTTTAAACGTTGGAGATGCTCAATCCTGGTTTTGACCGGAGATTTTGACCTGGCGATCTCTGAGGATGTATTTTTACGAGCCCAGGAAAACGGTTTGGATCCGGTTGTCCACTTTAAAACCGCGCTGCCAACTGCAAGAAGCTTGAACGATACTGCCCTTTTGCTGGATGTGTATAAAAAATGGGGTGTCAGCCATGTGATCTTGGGGGATCAACCCAATACCAAACAAGAGGGGGTAATTGCCAAATGGCATTATGAGACCCTGGTAGATAATTACCTTGACCGGTTTATCCCTTTGGCCAACCATGCCGTTCGGATTGGCCTTACCCCGGTGATGGCGCCAATGCAGCCCGGCGGCGATTACTGGGATTGCGCATTTTTGGAGCTGATCCTGGCCGGCCTCAAACGCAGAAAAATGGATGAGATCTTAAACACATTGGTCCTCACCAGCTATGGATTCACTTACAATAAACCGCTGACCTGGGGAGAGGGCGGTCCGGAGCGCTGGCCCAGCACACAACCGTATTTCACCCCGCAGGGACAGGAAGACCAGGTCGGTTTTCATAATTTTGATTGGGTCCAGGCTGCCAGCCAGCGCGTTCTGGGCGACAAGCTGCCAGTGATTATTCTCGATGCAGGGCGTCCAGGCCCCACAATTGACATGTATGGTGAAGAGCCGATCGAGGTTAACCTGGAGCAAATCGTTGCTGGACTCCGGCATTTAGAACAAAGCGAATTGAACTTCACGGAGTCGGTGTTTGCCTGTACCTTTGGTTTGGAGACATTGCAAGCCATGATGGGACAGGGTTTTTCGATTGAGTCCCTTGGCCGTATTTTCCAAATGGCAGATGTGAGAGAAGAAAAGTCCGCCCTGGATGAAAACAGTCAAAAACGGCTCAGCCATTACCTGCTTTTACCCGCCTATTCTTCGGGTGTTTCGGATGTTATGCTCAACAAAGTCAGGCCGCTGATCAAGAAGTTTCAGCCTACGGTCGGGTTTTCTCTCGAAGAGGCAGCTTGTGCTTCAAAGGTGACCATTTTTCCTGATCCGATCTTGTTCAAAGAAGAACACATCAATGAACTGCGAAAAGCGGGCTGTCAAGTGGAAATTCTGCCTGATTCAGGAATAGAAATTGCAACATACTTGCAAGAATAATTAGTGGATAGAGGATCACATGGACCAAAAAACGACACCTATCGAGGTCAAGAACACATCGTTCGGTTCGCCGATACCCAAGATTAAAGTGGTTGGTTTGGGCGGGGGAGGATGCAACGCTGTCAATCGCATGATTGAATTTGGTATGAAAGGCGTGACCTTTATTGCATGCAATACTGACCGGCAAGCCCTCGAAAGCTCGTTGGCGGAAATCACCATTCAGTTGGGACCGCAGTGCACGCGTGGATTAGGTGCAGGCGGTCTGCCCACCATCGGTGAAAAAGCAGCAGAAGAGAGTTTCCAAACCCTGGCCAACGCCCTGGAAGGCGCTGATATGGTTTTTCTGACGGCTGGCATGGGCGGTGGTACGGGGACGGGCGCCATTCCGGTCGCTGCGAGGGCATCAAAATCCCTCGGCGCGGTGACCATCGCAGTGGTGACCACACCCTTCTCATTTGAAATGGGCAGGCGCCAAAAGAATGCTGTTATCGGCCTGCAAAAGCTGAGACAGTACACCGACACGATGATCACGGTTTCCAATGACCGCCTTTTGGATGTCGCACCGCCCGATTTACCCCTCGAGATGGCTTTCAAGCTCGCAGACGATGTTCTCAGGCAGGGCGTGAGCGGCATTTCTGAATTGCTGACGGAAACTGGCCTGATCAATGTCGATTTTGCCCATGTTCGCCATGTGATGTCCCTGGGCGGTGGCGCTTTAATGGCAATCGGCACCGGCACAGGTGAGGATAAAGCCAATCAAGCGCTCCAAAAAGCCCTTCATCACCCCATGCTGGATGAGATTCACCTTGATGCTGCTGCGGGAATCATCGCCAACTTTAGCGGCGGTGAAGATCTGACCTTTGCAGAAGTCGCAGACACCTTGAATTTCTTGCATCAAGAGGCCGGAAGCCAGACTGAGATCATCCCCGGGGTGATCAGTGATCCTAACCTGAACAACCGGGCACAGGTCATCCTGATTGTCACCGGGCTTGGTGCGCTGCCCATTGAGCAGGTCATCCCTGGCGCCGAGCGATTCCTGGCAGAAATCGCGGCTCAGGAGCAGCAGCAGCAACAGGCAAAACAAAAACCTGCGCCGGAGAAGAAGCGTGATGAATTCCCCACATCGTCACCCAGGCAAGGGTCTTACTCTTTTTCAGAAAGCCGTCCAGCCATGGCATCGACCGATTTGGATGTTCCGGCGTTTCTCAGGAAAAGGATTCGAGGGTAATCATGGAAAGAGCCGCGATCGACAAAGTCTGCAGCACGGTGTATCGCCAGTATCCCATCGTCAGTGGGTCGAAACCGAAGGTGTCTAAACAAAGTGACGACCGGTTTTTGCTTGTTTTTTCTGCCTCAGGAAAGACGCCAGACGGAAAGCCCATCCAGCACAAGATCCGGATTGTCGCTTCCCAGGACGGGAAGATCCTCAAAACATCGATGAGCCGCTGAAGGGGACGACGATGTCGATTTATCACTTATCCCAAAATATTGAAATGAAGTTCTGGAAATTGATCACGCCTATCATGGATGAAGAGGGATCCTTAATGAAAACATTACACTCCGCCAAACGTGCTGTTCGCACTAAACTCATTCATATCGCCCTGTTAGTCATCGTTTGGGCAGCAATCGGGTTTGTATCTGGTATGTTGATCGGCCGGGTGATTTGGATCCTGCAAGTTTTGTGATTCTGACCTGAAAGTGGAATTAATAGTAAAGTGCTGGACTAACTCCAGCACTTTTTGTGTGTTTACCGGTCAGTTTAAGGATGAAAGCACCTGATATGCATCCGCTTCAGTGTGAATGGGGGGAATATCGTTATAAAGAGTCCAGTGTTCCTGGAGTTCAATGTGACCTTTGGGCTGAATGGTCTCGATGGGTCCGAGGGTTTCCAGTTCGAGCATTTTGCTGTTTGTGAAGACTTCAAAATTTGCACCTAAATCAGGGTAGAGGCCCTGGAAGTGGATGGGCACCTGTTTTTTGAACAAATATCCCTGGTTCGCATAAGCACCCCAGCCAGCGATCGTGTACAGGCCCAATTTCTGTGGCTTGCTGCTGGTTGCATCCTGCCGTAGGAGGATGAACTTCTCTCCTAACATCCAGCGCGGATCGCTCAGGTTGGTATACGGCCAAATTGAGAGCGAGCTGGTGGGGAGGAGGAAATCAGGGTGTGGTCCTCTTGGCGGCAAGGGCAGGATGGCCACACCACCGGGTGCCATCACCGTCACCGACCAGGTTGCACAATCCACGGCCCATAAATTATGGTTGTAAAGGCGCTGTTTCAGGGTCACCTCAGGCTTATCCGGTGAGAGCCTGATCTCGATTTGCTTTTGAATACCCGTGGTCGGTTCGGGTTTTTGGGTGGCGATCAAACCATTTTCGATATTCTGGATCAGCACAGCGTCAAAATCCGGGTAGTATGTGCGTGGTTGTGACTCGGGTGCATGCCACAAACGATGTCCGCCAAACGGCATCCACTGGTCGCCAACAGTTTTTCCTAACTGGTCAGGAAATTCCTTGAACATATTGGGCTGACCGATAAACCCAAACCGGATTACCCTTGGGCCGACATCACCGGTGACAACCAAATCAACCTGGTCATTGGCTAAGCGGTAGCAATTATCCCATCCGCCGTATTGTATTTTTTCAAACATAGCACTTCTTTCCATGACTGTGTGATCGCGTCTGGCAACGTTAAAATTATAATTCAGTTTAGGCCACTGCTATTGAGGGATTTTGCAGCAGGGAACTTATGAGATTTGCATAGATTAAAAGCGAAAAGCCCGCTGCAACGGGCTTTCCCTGGATTCCCTACAATGCTAGTGGTTGTAAGAAAGCAGAGTGAAAGAATGATTCACTAAAATTATTTTACTTCCCTCGGGTTTTCCTGTCAAGAAAAATTCTCTAAATTAATGTTTGACTGGTTCGTATAGCTATGATCAGATAATAAATCCCCGTAAACAACTGTTGACTTGTTAATAGGGAGTTACTCATAGAGCGCATGGATTGCTAAAAATACAGGATATCACTTGCTATTTATGCTATTCCACGATAGAATAGCTAGTATGAATAGACCCGTACCTGACGAAGTCGTCCTGGGCTTATTAAAAGTGCAGCCTGCACACGGCTATGAGCTGCTCGAGTGGTTTCGCTCGAAATCTCTGCTGGGGCGCATCTGGACAATGAGTACCAGTCAATTGTATGCTGTGCTCAAACGGCTCGAAAGCGGCGGTGCCATCCAGGGCGAAAAATATGATGACCCTAACGCACCTCCAAGGGTTGAATACCACGTTACCGAATTTGGCAATCAGCAGCTTGACGCCTGGCTTACTGACCAATACCCCTCGGTAAGTATTCATCTCGTGCGGGTTGTATTCTTAAGCCGGATTTTCATTGCCAACCTGTTGGGGCTGCCGACCTGCGAAATCGTTACCGCTCAGGTAAGGGTTTTGCAGCACCAATTAGAAGAATTCGAGCGGCAACGGGACAGCTTTCAATCGGAAATGGAAGGCTTGACCCTTGATTTTGTCACCAGCCAGCTGCAGGCAGCCATCACCTGGCTTGAACACAGCGATTTTAATGTGTCCATTCAGCACCATATTCCCACACCAGAAAGGTAGAAACCATGAAGAAAAGCTTTATACGTGTCCTTATAACCCTTGCCGCCATCGGCCTTTTCGCGCTTGGTTGCACGCAGGTTGTCCCCGAGGAAACGCTGGCACCGGCGCCGGAAGTTATCGAGGAAGTACCACAGCAGGAAGAGACCCTGGTGGAAGAGGTCTCGCAAACAGAGTCAGAAGAAGCTGAACCACAAGAGGAAATGACCGCTGAGCCAGCCCGTTTCACCATCTCAGCCGATGAAGCTCTCAAAGATCCGCTGTCAGCGCTGTATGGCGCATTTTTTAACGGTGAACTACCCCAGTTTATCGATGAAGACGCCGATTTACTGGCCACTTCAGCCCCTATGGGCAACGATGATCGGCCCGTTATTCATGCAACCTTCCTGCCGGGTCACGTGTTGATCCCTGAGCGCGATCTGGCGGATATTGCTGCCTTTGTTGATTTTGCCATCTCCCCTGATGGGCAACAAATCCTGATTGAGGCAGGAGAGCTCCCAGAGAGCATTACAATCACAGACCAAACCGGGACTTTACGAGTGATCCCCCAGCCTGTCCGCCGCATTATTGTGGCTTATGGCCCGGCTACCGCGATTGTTTACAGTGTCAACGCCGGCGAACAGCTGGTGGCCGCCAGTTACTTGGGCGCCCGTGACCCCCAAGGGTCAGCAGCGATGGAGCACATTGATCCTCGTTTCCAGAGCCTGGTCAGCGATGATTTTTTCTCCCAGCAAGAATTTAATCTTGAGTATGCAGCCACATTGGAGCCCGATCTGGTGATTGCAGGGGCACGCTCTCCCTGGGCAGACTCCGTCACAGAGCTCGGAATTCCTATCTTCCTGATGGAAGCTGAAACCCCCGATCAATTGAAGGAAGCTGTACAGCTGATTGGCCAAATGCTTGGCCCTCATGCTGATGCGCAAGGGCAAAGCTGGGTTGCGTATTATGATTGGGTGGTTGATAATATCCTTGCAGATACCCAGCAAATCCCAGCCGAAGAACGTGTCAGGGTGCTCTTCACCGGTACAGACCCCTTGCGGATCGCCAGCGGTGACATGTACCAGACGGATGTGATCGAATCGGCCGGCGGTATATCCGTTAGCACGGAGTTGAGCGGCTATTGGAATGATGTCAACATGGAACAGGTCGCAATTTGGGACCCGGATGTGATCATTGTCCCGCCTTATGGCGGTGCCAGTGTCGGGGCCATTACAGACAGCTCTGAGTGGCAAATTCTGACGGCAGTTCAGGAAGGGCAGGTTTTCCGCATGCCCAAACTGGTTGTCCCCTGGGATACACCCGCGCCGGATTCGGTCCTGGGGATCATCTGGATGGCAGAACGTCTCAACCCTGATTTGATCGCTTTTAGCTGTGCAGAGGAAAGCGAATTCTTTTACAATACATTCTACAATTACGCGATTTCGGGAGAAGAAATTGCAGCCATCTGTGCCATTGAATAAGCGAAAGCTGAACCTATCGCAGGCCTTCATTGTCGGTGCGTTACTGCTCCTGCCGGTAGTCCTATTTCTCATCTCTTTGACCCTTGGCCGCTACCCGATCAGCACAGGTGAGGTCGTCAGGGTGCTGTTATCCCCGGTTTTTTCGGGGATAGCAGCGGATATCCCGGAGATCGCCCAAAGATTGATCCTGCAGATCCGGCTGCCTCGCATTCTGGCAGCCCTGCTGATCGGGGCGAGCTTCGGTGCCACCGGAACGGCTTTCCAGGCGATTTTTAAGAACCCGTTGGTCGATTCCAACATCCTTGGCGTGACTTCGGGCGCTGGCTTTGGCGCTGCCCTGGGCATTTTGCTGTTGGGCAGCCAATTTGAAATCCAGCTTTTAGCGTTTGTGTTCGGCCTGGCGGCCGTCTCATTATCCTTTTTCGGAAGCCGTTTATACAAAGCCACACCGTTACTGGTCTTAACCTTAATGGGCATCCTGGTCGGGTCTCTATTCAATTCGCTGACTTCCTTGCTCAAATACGTCGCGGATCCCCTGGACACCCTGCCTGCGATCACTTTTTGGCTTTTAGGCAGCCTGACGAGCATCACCTGGAATAACATCCCGGGCTTAGCCATCATCACACTGATCGGGCTGGTGTTCCTGTGGATGGTGCGCTGGCGACTGAACATCCTTTCCCTGGGTGATCAAGAGGCGCAGTCCCTGGGGGTAAACCCGGTCTACATGAAGATGTTGATCATTTTGTTTGCTACATTCATGACAGCTGTAGCTGTGTCGGTCAGCGGTGTGATCGGCTGGGTTGGGCTGGTGATACCCCATGCAGGCAGGTTGATCATCGGCCCGGATCACAAGCAATTGCTGCCAGTATCGGTTGGGCTTGGGGCCGCTTTTATGATTGTGATTGATAATATCGCCCGCACCTTGCTGCCAGGTGAGATTCCCCTGGGGGTCCTTACCGGGATGATTGGCGTTCCCCTGTTAATTATCCTGTTGAGACGGAACCGGACAGGGTGGTAACCATGGTCAACCTCTCAGCTCATAACCTCAGTTATGCCTATCTTCCCGGAAGAACGGTGCTCCATGATGTCTCACTTGAACTTCACACGGGGGAAATGCTGTACATTTTAGGGCGCAATGGCGGCGGAAAAACCACGCTGCTGCACTGCCTGGCAGGCTTGCTTTCACCGGACACGGGTACCGTTCTGCTGGATAATAAACCCCTGGAGGATTTTTCCTCTGCTGAACGGGCACAAACCATCGGTTTGATCCCTCAACTGCATACGCCGGCCTTTGCGTACACCGTCAGGGAAATGGTGATGATGGGACGGGCCCCTCATTTGAGCTGGCTTGGGTCGCCAACACAAGCAGATGAGGCCGTTGTCGAAGATGCCCTGGAGCAAGTGGGTTTGGATGAGCTGCAGAATCGCCCTTATACCGAGATCAGCGGGGGTGAACGCCAATTGGTGCTGATTGCCCGTGGCTTAGCCCAAAAATGCCGCATTCTCTTGATGGACGAACCTACAGCACATTTGGACCTCAGCAACCAGCACCGGGTTTCAGAGATCATCAACCAGCTCAGCCGCCAGGGTTTATCATTCATCATTTCGTCTCACTCGCCCAACGATGCCCTGGCTTACGCCGACAATGTGCTGCTCCTCAATGGCGGTTGGGTGACGGAGTATGGCCAGCCAAGAGAAACCCTGACAGAAGCAATGCTTTCTGCCCTTTACGGTATCAAAACTGAAGTCATCTTCAATTGGGAGAACGGCCAGTCGACCCCGCGCGCAGTCGTCCCCCGCCGTCCGCTGAACGTCACGCCAGAAACTTTGAATAATCCTGCCAGCCCTTTAGGCGAGATCTTTGAGCAGGGCCAGCATGCACCGCAGTTGATCATCGTTACCGGTTTGAGCGGCGCAGGAAAAACGACATGGTGCAGGCGCCTGGCGGATTTGGCCAAGCGGCAGGGCCTGGAAGTGACGGGCATCCTTTCGCCGGGTATCTTCCAGAACAACAGGAAAATCGGCATTGGAGTCAAGGATCTGCATACAGGCGAGCAGCATCAACTGGCAAAACTAAGGGGGGACGAGGATGCTGAGCTTGCCACGCCACGCTGGTCCTTTGACCCGGAAATCCTGGCCTGGGCAAACGAACAATTGAGCCGCAGTCCAGCAGGTGACCTTTTAATCATCGATGAATTGGGTCCCCTTGAATTCCTCAGGGGTGAGGGGTTGATGGCGGGTATCGAGCACATCGATTCAACCCAGTACAAAGTGGCTTGTGTGGTTGTGCGCTCCTCTTTGCTGCCGAAAGCGCTTCATCGCTGGCCGCACGCTGTGGTCATCAACGGCACGGTAAATTGACCTAAACGAGAAGAAAATTAGCCCTCACGATGTAAATGTGTTTTCAAGCATTGGCTCTGCTTGGGTATACGGGTATTTACAAGAATAATCTGGAGCCGGAGGGGAGTCTCCAGCCCCAGAGAAGCATGTCAAACCTGAGGTTTGTCCCGCTTGATTTACTTGCCCCAATCATTGCGCTTTCAAACGGTATACGGCACATTCAATACAATATACTGCAATTTAATAAATGTCAAATCGAGACAAACGGAGATAATGCGTTGGGTATTGACAGTCCGTCCCTTGATCGCTTTTGCAATTAGGAAGGCTTGGGTGGGGTGCCTGATAATCGCAGGCGAAGCACAAGCACGGTAATACTGTTGGGAGAAAAACAGGCTTTGCCATTTCATTGTATAATTTACCGGTGATGTGCATCATCGGATTAACGGCGCTTACAAAATTTAAAGTCTTGGAAAGGAGACAAGTGCATTGGCAAAGAAATTAAAAATTGGCGTGATTGGGGTTGGATTCATCGGACCAGCCCATATGGAAGCCATGCGCAGGTTAGGGCATGAAGTTTCGGCTGTTGCTGAATTTACACAGGAACTGGCAGACCAAGCCTCAGAACGGTTCTTAATCCCAAAGGCATACGGCAATTGGAAGGACCTTATTGCTGACCCCGAGATTGATATTGTCCACATTGCCTCACCTAATTATCTGCATTATGAGCATGCTAAAAGCGCACTGGAAGCAGGAAAGCATGTAGTCTGTGAAAAGCCTCTGGCGATGACTTCAGAAGAATCTGGTGAGCTCGTCAGGCTGGCTCGGGAAAAACAGCTCGTCAACGCGGTTAATTTTAATGTTCGTTTTTACCCGCTGGTTCACGAAGCAAAAGCGCGTGTTGAAAACGGCGAACTGGGTGAAAAGCTCTACCTGATTCATGGAAGTTATTTACAGGATTGGCTCCTTTATGATACAGACTGGAACTGGCGCCTGGAACCTGATTTGGGCGGCGATTTACGAGCCGTAGCCGATATCGGGTCGCACTGGATGGACCTGGTTACGTTCATCGCAGGCACTCGCATCGAATCCGTATTTGCGGATTTCGAGACGTTCATCCCGATCCGGCGCAAGCCCAAAAAGAAGATTGACACCTTTGGTGGAAAACTTGAAGTGGATATTGCGTATGAGGAAAAGCCGATCCATACAGAAGATTACGCGTCTGTTTTGCTCAAATTTGAGAACGGCGCCCGCGGTGTAATGACCGTTTCACAGGTCTCCAGCGGCAGGAAGAATCGCTTGGTGTTCGAGATCAACGGCTCAGAATCCTCCCTCATATGGGATTCCGAAACCCCGAATCAGTTGATGATCGGCCATCGGCCTGAGCCCAACCAGCTCCTGATCAAAGATCCCTCGCTTATGCGGGATACGGCGCAATGGACAGCCTCCTATCCTGGCGGCCATGCAGAAGGTTTCCCGGACACGTTTAAACAATTACAAACTGCAGTCTACCGCTACATCGCTGCCGGAGACTTTACAAAGCAGCCGGATTTCCCGACCTTTATCGATGGGCACAACTTGCTGCTGGTTGACGATGCGATTCTGAAGAGCGCTAAGGAAAGCCGCTGGGTTAACGTTCAATATCCTTATTGATCGGTAAAGCCAAAAACCGCCGCGATAAACAACGATAATTTATGGTTTGAATTTCGCTGTTAGGGTTCTCCTGAACTTGATTGCTTTGCCATGGCAGGATACGGGCGCGCACTGACGCCTGTTGTTTATTATGGTATGTGGAGGTAAAGGTATGCATATTTTTGTGGGTTGCGACCTGGGCGGAACGGACATTAAAGCTGGCCTGGTGAATATCGATGATGGTTCCGTTCTGATTTCAAGATCCATCCCGACCAAGGGGCGCCAGGGCCCGGATGCCGTGCTGAAGCGCATGGCTGAATTGATCCGTACGCTTATTGATGATGGCCAGATTGATCCCGCTGATATCGGCGGGGTCGGCATCAGCGCGCCAGGGATCATCGACCTGGAAACAAATACAACGCGTTTTCTGCCCAACCTGCAAACGGAATGGCGTGATGTACCCGTTGGAGAGCAAATGAAAGGCTATTTGGGCTTCGAAATTGCCATGCTGAATGACGTGCGCGCTATCACCTATGGTGAATGGATGTATGGCGCCGGCAAAGGGGTTGATTCACTGGCCTGTTTCGCAATTGGCACCGGCATTGGGGGCGGATTGGTCGTCAACCATCAGCTTGTCTTGGGCATCGGCGGAACGGCCGGCGAGTTGGGGCATCAAACCGTTGACCCGAATGGGCCCTTATGCGGATGCGGAAATTACGGCTGTCTTGAGGTGTTTGCGTCGGGGCCAGCTATTGCTGCAGAAGCTGCGCGCGGTGTTCGTCAGGGCTGGTCAACGAAAATTGTTAACCTCATCGATGATGACCTCAACAAACTGACCCCCAAGGTGGTTGCGCAAGCTGCCCAGATGGGCGATGAATTTGCATTAGAGGTATGGAAGCGCGCCGGCACCTACCTGGGAATCGGGGTTGCCAACATATTAACCAGTGTGGGCGTCAAACGGGTGGTAATCGCCGGAGGCGTGGGCAAGGCCGGTGATCTGCTTATTGACCCCATCAAAAAGGTGCTCAAAGAACGGGTGTTCATGATGCCAGCCGATCAAGTGGAGATCGTGCGTGCAAAGCTGGGCAATAACGCCGGAACTGTAGGCATGGCCGCCTGGTGCGCCAATCGGCAAGGCTTGAAAACCCCAACCAAAACAGCCAAGGATTCACATGTTCAGTGAAATAGAAATGATATTCCAGAGGTTTTATGGCTGACCTGTATCCGTTATTTTTTACACCGGTTTTCAAGCATTATCTTTGGGGAGGGCGCAACCTGGCACTGTTCGGACATGAGCTTCCTGACAGCCGGCAGGTGGCTGAAAGCTGGGAAATTGCCAGCCATGCTGATGGTACAACCGTTATCAGTAATGGGCATTTTGCGGGAAAAACCCCGGTCGAAGCGATGAACATCCTGGGAGAAGCCCTGGTGGGGAAGAATAACCGCTGGGCATTGGATAGGGGTTTGTTTCCGTTGATGGTCAAGCTGCTCGATGCCGAACAGCGTCTTTCAGTGCAGGTACACCCGGACGATGCATATGCTCAGGCACACGAGGGCAATGAACTGGGCAAGGCTGAAATGTGGGTTGTCCTGAAGGCAAAACCCGGGGCAAGTATTATCTATGGGTTTGCAGAGCAAACCACACCAGAATCCTTTCGGGATGCTGTTCAATCGGGCACGCTCGATGTTTTGCTGAACCAGGTCACTATCCAGGCCGGTGATCATATCTGCGTCCCGCCGGGCACCTTGCATGCCATCCTTGAAGGCGCCGTGCTTGCTGAGGTCCAGCAGAATTCGAATGCCACCTACCGTGTGTATGATTGGAACCGCACTGATGACCGGGGGCGCGCACGCCCCCTGCATATTGATAAAGCACTGGACGTGATCAATTTCAGCCAAATCAATGCCAGCCTTCCTCAACCCCAAATCCTTGAAGAGACACCTCAGATCAGGCTTGAACGCCTGTGCCAGAACCAATATTTCACCACGGAACGAATCATTTTTAACCAATCGGCAGCGTTCTCCGGCGTTTGTGACGGCTCTTCTCTTGAAATTTGGGGAATTCTCAGCGGGGAAGCGCAGATTGCTGGCGAGACCGTTACCCCTGTTCGGTTCTGTGTATTGCCTGCGGGATTGGGAGAGTACACCATTCGCGCCAATGCAAACAGCGTTCTGCTGAGAGTCTACACTGCAGATTTGAGTTAACCATCAACGATTGTGATATGATTGCGTATGTGCATTTGTATTAACCCATCACTGTGTTCACATTGATGGTCAATAAATGACATTTGGCGAAGGAAGACTCACCATTATGATAATGATGACCGCGACGAAATACTCACCAAAAGAAATCGTCCAATCCTTCCTGATCAACACGCGGGAATAGCAAGATCAAGAAACACCACAACTGGATAAGCTCTAATTCAATTGAACCTAAGCACCAATAGACAACGTTCTAGGAGGAACACTTGGCTCAAAAGATTAGTTTTCGTATTGTATGGGGAGTACTGGCTCTGCTCATCATCCTTGCATCAATTTTTGCGGATATGCTGGACTTGCCGGATATGCGCTGGGTTATTATTGCTGCCTGCGTATTGATCCTGGTGTTTGCAGCATACCTGTTGCAGCGAATGCTCAAACTGGATGCCGGCTCGGAGGCAATGCAGGAGTTAGCCGGCCACATTCAGGATGGCGCGCAGACTTTCTTAAAGCGAGAGTATCGCATCCTGATCGTATTCTCGCTTGTTCTCGCTTTACTCCTGGCTGTGTTCATCGAACCACGTCCCTGGGTCAGCCTGAGCTTTATACTGGGGACGCTGGTTTCTGCCCTGGCGAGCTGGATCGGCATGAGCGTCGCGGTCAGGGCCAATGTGCGCACCGCCAGCGCAGCACAAGAACATTGGTCAAAAGCTTTTGGCGTTGCATTTTCCAGCGGATCGATCACGGCTTTCTTTTTAGTCGGTTTTGGACTGCTTAGTTTGACTGTTCTGACGATGGTGTTCCCGTCGCCTTATGTGTGGTTGGGCTTTGTGTTTGGTGCGACCACGGTGGCCTTGTTTTTGCGTGTCGGCGGGGGAATATTCACCAAAAGCGCAGATATCGGTGCAGACCTGGTAGGCAAAGTGGAAGTGGGCATCCCTGAGGATGATCCGCGCAACCCGGCTACGATTGCCGACAATGTTGGCGATAATGTCGGTGATATCGCCGGGATGGGGTCCGATTTGTACGAAAGTTATGTTTCAGCACTGGTCGCCGCCATGGTTTTGGGGCAAATCACATTGGGGCAGGAAGGCGTCATCATCCCCCTGCTAATTGGCGCGATCGGCCTGCTCTCATCGATGATCGGCAGCTTATTTGTGCGTTCACCAAAAACAGACGGTGGGTCATACGAGTGGCAGGTGCGCAAAGTTCACCGCACGATGAACATCGGGGTGTATGTCAGCAATATCCTTCTTGTGATTGGCACGTATTTCTTGCTGACACATTTTCTCGAAATGGACGGCCTGCCCATCTTTTGGTGTGTTCTAATCGGCCTGGGCACCGGATTCATTATCGGCCCGGTGACTGAATATTATACATCTGAGCACAAACCGGTGATTGATATGGCTGGATCCAGCCAAAAGGGCCCTGCCATCCTGGTGATCCAGGGTTTGGCAATCAGCAATATGAGCACAGTCATACCCATCATTGTGATTGCCGTTGCAACCGTGGCCTCTTTTCACTTCGCCGGTCTGCTCGGCATTGCGATAGCCTCAGTCGGGATGATGGCGAACCTGGGCATGCTGCTCACCATGGACTGCTACGGTCCAGTCACAGACAACGCCGCTGGGATTGCAGAAATGGCCAAATTGGATCACAAAGTGCGGGAAAATTGTGAAATGCTGGATGCCGTCGGAAATACCACCGCAGCGCTGGCAAAAGGTTTTGCAATTGCTTCTGCTGCTTTGGCGGCATTGGCCTGGCTGGCGACATACTTCGAAACCGTCAATATCACCATTGCGTCCATCACCGATGCCCAGGTGGTGGCAGGCTTGTTCATTGGGGCAATGATCGTATACCTGTTTTCCTCCCTGACGATCAAGGGCGTCAGTGAAGGGGCGTTTGCAGTGGTGGAAGAGGTGCGCCGTCAGTTCTCAGATATCCAGGGTTTATTGGACGGACTTTCTAAACCGGATTATGTCAAAGTTGTCGATATCGCCACCATCCACGCCCTTCATTCCATGCTGCTGCCGGGCATCCTGACCATCATTATCCCGCTGTTGCTGGGTCTGATCCTCAATCCTGAGGCCGTTGCGGGATTGTTAATGGGATCGCTGCTGGTTGGCCTGCCCATGGCGATTCAAATGGCTAACGCAGGCGGCGCCTGGGACAATGCCAAAAAGCACATTGAAGCAGGAAACTTTGCAGGTAAAGGCAGCACGGCTCATAAAGCCAGTGTGATCGGCGATACCATCGGCGATCCCTTGAAGGATACGGTCGGCCCTTCGCTGGACATCCTCATCAAGCTGGTAGGGAAAATGGCAGTGATTTTTGCGCCGCTTTTCAGCTTGTTTATGCTGGGATTGTAGTTCGACCGTAATACCATTCGAAAACATACACCAAAGCGTTCTTCGGAGCGCTTTGGTGTTTACAGGTCCCTAAATCACATGCTTGTCCGTGGTGCAAACCAATATCAACACCATTCGACAACGTTTTCGTATAGATTATCGGTCTTTATGGCTGCGAGTTTGTACGCTCTTAACCGGCAGGGCAAAGCTCAGAACGCTTGTCTTCCGATAGGCCTGATTTTCGCAACATTTTCACACGCCATATGAAAAAACCACTGTGGTAAACTTGGTTTTAGCGCGTCAATGCGGGCTTTCCGATTACTTTTAGTGAGACCTGCGTTCATTCTGTAACCAATTGATGGAGTATTTTATGCAATTCGATTTTGATTTTCGTTCCAGGCGCAGCAACGTTTTGGGAAAGCGGGGGATGGTGGCGACCAGCCAGCCCATGGCCACCCTGGCGGGGTTGGATATTTTGCGTGCCGGTGGAAGCGCAGCCGATGCAGCAGTTGCCGCTGCGGCAATGCTGAACGTCGTTGAACCCTTCTCAACCGGGGTTGGCGGCGATTGTTTTGTCCTGTATTTTGATGCTGCCACCCAGAAAGTCGTAGGGCTCAATGGCAGCGGCCCGGCAGCCCGGGCAGCGAACCTCGAATCCTTACGAGATGAAGGCTACGAGGCGCACCCGCTTTACACCGGCCATGCCGTGAGCGTGCCGGGTTCCGTGGCCGCCTGGAGTGCTCTCCTGGAGCGGTTCGGCCGAATGAGCCTGAGTGAGGTGTTCGCACCAGCCATTCAGCGTGCCTTTGAGGGGTACCCCGTCACAGAATGGATCGGTTCCGTATGGCATTTGATGGAAGCTCGTCTGCTCAGGAAGCAGGTTGATACCTCAATCCCCAAACACCAGCAAATTAATGGGCCCCCGCAGCCGAGCGGGCACGAATTTCTGATTGACGGACGGTCTCCTGAAGTGGGTGAAGTAATGCGCCTGCCGACCTTGGGGGAGACCCTGCAGCACCTGGCGGACAGGGGCAAGGATTTCTTTTACACTGGCGAGTTCGCCGAGCAGCTTTGCCAGCTTGTGCAAACTTATGGCGGGTGGCTGGAGCCTACCGATTTGGCCGATTATGATGCCGAATGGGTCGAGCCGATCCACGCAGATTACCGTGGTGTGCGTTTGTATGAGTGCCCGCCCAACGGACAGGGGCTGGCTGCCATCTTTGCGGTGAAAATTGCTGAAGGTTTTGATATTGCCGGTATGGATGCGGTTCAGCGCACACACACCCTGATCGAATGCATGCGCCTTGGCTTTTATGAAGCGCTGAGGCATATTGGCGACCCCCATTATGATGATGTACCCTATGAGCAGCTCTTTTCAGACTCATATATTAATGCCCGTCGCGAGCTGATCAACCCGAACAGAGCTATTCGCAGGCTGCCAACCACGGTTTCCCCGGTGGGAGATGACACCGTCTATCTGAGCGTTGTGGATGCTGAAGGCAATGCTTGTTCCTTCATCAACAGCCTCTATATCGGCGGGGGAACAGGTTTGGTCGTGCCGGGCACCGGTGTATTGCTCCAAAACCGTGCGGGATTGTTCAGTTTGAACCCAGCCCACCCCAATGCGCTGGAGGGGGGCAAACGGCCTTACCACACCATCATGCCAGCCATTGTGACGAAAAATGGGTCGCTGCTGGCCAGTTTTGGCGTGATGGGTGGTTTTATGCAGCCCCAAGGCCATTTACAGGTGCTTTCAAACATGGTGGACATCGGGCTTAACCCCCAACAAGCATTGGATATGCCAAGATTTTGCATCAAAATTGTTGACGGGCTTGGCGTCGGCGCACAGGATCCTGGCGGTGAGGTTTACCTCGAAAAAGGGTTCAATTTTGACCAGATGGCTGCCTTGCAGCTAAAAGGACACCGCCTTGAGCCGCTCGCCGGATGGCATCACCTGATGTTTGGAGGGGGCCAAATCATTCAAAGGGATCCTCACACCGGCGTGCTGACAGCCGGTTCGGACCCGCGCAAGGATGGCTGCGCGCTGGGATGGTAGTGGAGAAGATCAGCCCTGGCAGGACACTTACTTGTGCGGCAACCTTCCGTGCCTTGCAAAGGAAAAGCCTCTTTTAAGCATTTTTGTGCGCTGGTTGTGGGCTTCGATTCGATCCGCCTGTTCAACCGACAGCCAAGGGAGCTTTTCTCGATTTTCGTGCAATTTTTCCAACCCGCTGATCAAGTCGTCAATACCCTCTTTGCCTGACCGGAAGATGGCTTCGCCCATCCAGACCGATTCTTCTTCTGAGGCAACTTCTGCAACCGGGAAGGACATTTCTTCAAAATTGAAGTACTCAGGGAAGGCGGAGGGCACCGGGAGCCGTGAGAGGGCCGGCTGGAACAGGTCGTAACGGTGCATGGCTGGATAGCCCGTATCAACAGGGAGGCCTTCAGCCACAAGCGCGTAACAAAAGGTGTCGTTAAAGCAGCCATAATAATCAGGGTCGATCTTAAAGATGTAGCGGTATTGGCTGCTGTGGGTGAGACGTACATCACGCGCCAGCAGATGAATCCCGGGGAAGCCCTTTAATCTCGCTTCCAGGTAGTCAGCCATTTCAGCACGTTGTGCCATCTGGGCCGGAAATCGCTCCAAAGCAACCAGGCCAAGCGCTGCATGCAGTTCTGACCAGCGGTAATTAACACCCATGGTGAAGTGCGCTTTATCAGCATCCTTAGGGCGCCCGCAATCGATAATGCTGGCTGCGATTTCAGCCATTTTTTCATCTTTGCACAGCAGCACCCCGCCCTCACCGGTGGTCAGAATCTTCGCCGAATGCAGGCTGAAGGAGCCAAAATCACCAATTGTCCCGGCGCCCATATCCCGCCACCTGGCGCCATGGGCATGCGCGCTATCTTCAATCACCACCAGCTTATGGTCGTAGGCGATCGCCATCACCGCATCCATATCCGCCATTTGGGCAGCCAGGTGCACAACAATGATGGCTTTTGTGCGCGGTGTGATCGCCGCTTTGATGGCTTTAGGGTCAATGCAGTAATTTCCCGGGTCGATATCGACCAGCACGGGAATCGCCCCGGCTGCCATGGGCGCTGCTGCAGTCGCCTGGAAGGTATAGGCTGGCACGATCACCTCATCTCCCCAGCCAATCCCTGCCGCGCGCAACGCAATTTCCATGGTAATTGTGCCATTGATCATCGGCACGGCAAAGCCGCCGCCTTGCATCTGCACGAAGGCTTCTGCAAATTGAGCTGTATTTGGCCCCGGGTACGGCGATCCTCCCCAGCGTCCTGAAAGCACGGTGCGGGTGACTGCATCGATTTCAGACTGGTCAAACACCGGCCAGCGCGGGAAAGGCGCCGTCCGGACGGGATCACCGCCGAAAACAGCTAATTCTGCCATATCATCTCTCCTTTTGGTGCGTTTGAGGTTTTGTGAACATTTTAATCACATTTGGGAGAATTGAACATCATTGAAATTAACCAGTTAAATCAACATTCAGGCGTGGGCAATTTTGTCCTGCAGCTTGTTGAATGAATCGATCACCCTGGAACGGATTTGATGAGGTTGAATGCCGGCGGTCTCCCCGGCAAGCAGAACGGCACCGATGACCGGCGGCTGGTGTAAAGAGATGACGTTGATTCCAGGCGCAAAAGTCCTGACAGTATGCAAAAAAGGGTCCAGGTAGATCATACCGGCGTTAAAAATACCGCCAAACAGGACGAGATCAAAAGCCTGATCCTGGAAGTCAAGCTGCCGGATGACGGCGTTCACATTGATCGCCAGTTCCTGGGCAGATGTTGTTACGATCTCGATGGCGACACGGTCGCCTTCATGCGCCAGGCGAATGATCTCCTGGGCTAAGCTGGCAGGCAGCTGAAGCTGGTCTGTTGCCAACCCTTCGATCAAAGCAAATTCGGTTTCAACTTTGCAATACGCCATCAGCATCGGCGTGATGCGTGTCTTTGGCCCCCGCCCAGTCCAGGCATGCGTAACCGCGATCTGGGCAAGCCAAACCATCTCTCCTCCACCGCCGATTTCACCACAGTAGATGCTGTTGCCCGTGATGCGGCCAATTCTGCCGCTTGCGTCCCGCCCTCTGACGTTATTCCCCGTGCCTGCGTCCACTGCAACGCCCCAGCCTTTCTCACTGCCCGCAATCAAGCCCAACAGCACATCATTGACGTATCGATAGGGGCAATCCATCCCCAAGGATGAGATCGCCTCGACCATCACGGGTTGCTCTGAAGGCCAGTCATACCCCGAGATGCCAAAGCCCATGGCCGAAACGCTATCTTTTCCGATGCCGGCCATGCCGAGTGCGCCTTCCGCTGCGAGTTGCATCGCCTGTTTAAACCCTTCCAGGCCCACAACTTCGTAATTTCCGCAACCGGATTCTGCAAAGCCAAGGATCTGCCCCTCCAAAGTTGATACCAGTGCGTGGGTTTTACTTGACCCTGTATCAATCCCCAGCAGGAATTTGGTCGTTTGGTTCGCTTGTGCCAAATGAGACCTCGTTTTTTGGGTAATCAGCTAAAGAACTGTGGTAAATATGCCCGGTTGGTATCCAGCATATCATCAAGCACCGCCTGGATTTTGTCCGCCGGCGGGCCGAGCGGGTGCGCCAGCAAAGCCTGGTAGGCGGCACCCCGATCACCGTGGACCGCTGCTTGGACCGTGAGAATTTCATAGGCTTTGACCTGGGCGACGAGACCTTCACACACCGGCGGCAAGGGATCGACAGGCAGGGGTTGGATGCCCTTCCTCGAGACCTTGCAAGGCATCTCCAGTACCCAATCCTCACTCCACCCTGCGACCGAACCGCTTTGACGCACGTTCAATACCTGGATTCGGTTAAGGTCGTTGTGTATCGCGTCCAGCAATTGGGCCGCCACCGTCGAATAATGCGCGCCCCCGCGTTTCATCATCTCGTCCGGAAGGGTAACCCGGGTGTGGTCTTGAAACTGTTCCAGGAGGTCCGCTTCGATTTCTGCAACCTCCTCAGCTCGCGAGGGCGGCCAATCCTCCTGGCTGGCGATGATCTTGTCAGTGTAGTAATAATATCGCAGGTAGTAATTGGGGAACATATTGAGCTGCTGCAATGTTTGGGTATCAAACAAGGGATCTTCCTGTGATTCCATCTCTTCCAGGAGCATTTCCATGATTTGCGGCCAGTAGTCCTGCCCATTGACTGTAAACCCGTAAAACCAGGTGAGATGGTTAAGCCCCAGGCACTTCACCTCTGCCTGGTGGGGGTGGAAATCTGCATCCAAATGCCGATTGAGGTGTTCGAGCAGTTCCATCTTCACCCCGATAGCTACGTTACACACACCAACCGCCTTGACTCCGGGCGCATACCTGAACACGGCCTCTGTGACCAGCCCCGCTGGGTTGGCAAAATTGATCAAAAGGGCACCTGGTGCGGTTTGTTCGATGTTGTGCGCCACATCGAGAATGACCGGGATTGTCCGAAGGGCGTTGGCCATCCCGCCGACCCCGGTTGTCTCCTGTCCAATCAACCTGTGGCGTTTGCCCAGGTATTCATCATTCCGCCGGGCGTTCATTCTGCCCACCCGGGTTTGGGTGATCACATAAGATGCGTCCCGAATAGCATCCAGCTGATTCGTGCTGAGGACGATCTTAAATCGGGCGTTCTGAGCAGCGGCAATCCGTTGGGCAAAATCACCCACAATGCTCAATCGTGTCTGATCGATATCCATCAGCCACAATTCATCCAGCGGAAATTCATCCCCGAGATCCAGAAAGCCTTGTAGCAATTCAGGGGTATAGGTTGATCCACCGCCGATCACTGCCACTTTCAACATTTGAGCTCCATTTCAGCCTGGTCCGGGCTCTACCCGGTTTTCTTTTCTTGTATTTCAATAAATCCAAACGAGAATGCTAATGAATGTGCGCTTTCGTTCAGATGTGCATATTATAACCTGCTTGAGGTTTAGGAATCTCTGAAACCTCGGGTTATACGGGATTAAAAGTATATAAAATCCCATAATAACTGAACATCCTCAAACCCAGGCCTCTCCCTAAATGTGTCCAGGCCCTAATGCCACCAAAGAAGACGCATCAATGAATGCCTTTTTATTATGTCACCCAGTTTATGAAAGTTTCAATTTGAAATTAGGTAAAATAAAGCCATAAGCAAAATTACAATTGACTCAAGATTGGAGATTGGGAATGTTCAAACGCATCATCGTGATCGTTTTGGATGGGGTGGGTATCGGCGCAGCGCCAGATGCGGCTGATTATGGCGATGAGCACAGCAACTCGATTGGCAACACAGCCGAGGTATTGGGCGGGATCGATCTGCCAAATATGGGCCGGATTGGATTGGGAAATATCATCGACATTGCCGGAGTTCCTCCGGTTGACCTCCCGCAGGGGGGCTATGGAAAGATGCAACCGACGTCTGCGGGGAAGGATACGATTTCAGGCCATTGGGAAATGATGGGCATTTACCTCGCCAAACCCTTTCCCACCTACCCTGATGGCTTCCCTGTTGAGGTCATTTCTGCTTTTGAAGCCCGAATTGGTAGGGGCACGCTGGCCAATTACCCTGCTTCTGGAACTGAGATCATCAAAGACCTGGGGGAAGAACACATGCGTACAGGTAAACCGATTGTGTACACCTCGGCAGATAGCGTCTTCCAGATCGCAGCCCATGAGGGGGTCATCCCCATCGAAGAGCTTTACGAGATCAGTCGGGCTGCACGTGAGATCCTGGTGGGCGACCATGCTGTTGGACGGGTTATTGCCCGGCCTTTCGTTGGTGCCAACGCCGGTGACTTCCAGCGGACTGAAAACCGACGTGATTTTTCACGCACACCCGTATCCGATACGGTATTGGACAAATTGTTCAACGCAGGCTTGGATGTTTGGTCGGTTGGCAAGATCGATGATATTTTTGTGCACCGTGGCATTACCCGCAAGAATCACTCTCTTGGCAATCAGGAAGCCCTGACGACCACGCTCAACCTGTTGGAATCGCCCTTCCATGGGCTCATGTTTATCAACCTGATTGAATTTGATATGATCTACGGTCACCGTAATGACCCCGAGGGCTACTACCGGGCACTGAAACACTTTGATGACCACATTCCCGAGATCGAAGACCGCTTAAAGCAGGACGATGTGGTGATCGTTTCATCGGATCACGGCGTTGATCCAACCACCATAAGCACCGACCACTCCCGGGAGTATGTACCCCTACTGGCTTTTGGTCCCCGGGTGAAGGGCGTGAATTTAGGAACCAGAAGCACTTTCGCCGACATCGGGGCAACCATCACGAAAAATTTCGGCCTGACCCCGCCTGATATAGGCACCAGTTTTCTCTCAGCGCTCGTTGATACCCGAGGATTGAATTAAATGCGAGTCCTGTGCCACGATTGCGGTAACGAAGCCGATCTCAGCCTGGAGCGCTGGCGCTGCGATTGTGGTGGCGCTTGGGAACCTGCAGGATTGCCTGCCTTCGACCCCGGGCAGATCAATGGGGCAGATTTCACGATCTGGCGCTATGGGCGCATGCTCGGGTTGGATTTGAGTGCGCCATACCAACACATGGGCGTGGGGTGGACTCCTTTGGTGCCTGTTACCATCGCTGGGCATAAAGTGATGCTAAAACTGGAATATCTGATGCCTACCGGGTCTTTCAAAGACCGGGGGATCAATGCGATGGTCAACCAGTTGTACAGCATGGGAGTGCAGGGAATGGTAGAAGATTCTTCCGGTAATGCCGGCGCTTCTCTGGCAGCCCACGGCGCCCAATTCGGCATTCCAACCCATATTTTCGTCCCGGCATATGCTTCAGCCTTCAAACTGCATCAAATTTCCCTGTACGGCATTAAGATGCACAGGATTGATGGGTCGAGAAAGGATACGGAAGCGGCCGCCCAGGCTGCCGTGACTGAAGCAATCACCTACGCATCGCATGCTTACCATCCAGCCTATTTGGCCGGCCAGATCACGGTTGCCTATGAGGTGTGGGAGCAGCTGGGAAGAAAAGTGCCCGATTGGATTGTGTGTCCGGTTGCCCAGGGGGGCCAGTTCTTAGGGTTCTGGTTTGGGTTTAGCCAACTCAAACAGGCTGGGTTAATTGACCGTGTGCCAAGATTAGTAGCTGTTCAATCTGCAAGGGTAGCGCCCCTTTTCAATGCCTGGCGGGATGGCCTCGCTGACGTGCCGCCGATTGAACCCTCCGGGCCAACCCTTGCAGAGGGTGTCTCGATTTCCAACCCGGTGCGAGGTAAGCGCCTGCTGGAGGCAGTCCGGCAGTCCGAAGGCCTGGTTGTGGCCATTGAGGAAAATGAGATCCAATCAGCCCAGCAATTGATCGCGCATTTGGGCTTCTACATCGAGCCCACAAGTGCCCTGGTGATAGCCGCCATGCCGCACTTGGCTGACCATATCAGGGATGATGCGTTGGTCCTGCTTCCCCTGACCGGCAGCGGCCTAAAAGGAGCGCCAAAAACAAGTCAGTTTGATTAGAGCCGTGAATTTTAAACAAAGAAAGCCAGGAGTTTGGGGAGAACCACAAGATTTATTGGCTTACTTTCCCGGTCTGAATTTGTTGCGTTTATGAACCTCCCTGAGGAGGTTTACCTGGTCTCCTGGCATAGGGGTAGCACCAGCCAAACATTCTGCGTAGAAAATCACCTCGAAACATGTTTCTAAATGCTCGGTTAGCATCCAGGCCATCATCAGGCTTTTGCCCACTGCCAGTGTCCCATGATTTGAAAGGATGACAATATCATATTCAGCGATATACTTCCCACAGGCCGCAGAAATTTCCTGTGAAGGTTGCAGCTGGTAAGGGACAATCGGGACACCCTTAGGGAACAAGTAATCGAACTCGGGCAGAATGCCTTTGGAAATCGTTTTCCCCACCAGAGAGAAAGCGGTAGTGATGACCGGGTGTGCATGGATCACTGCCTGTGCATCAGACCGAGCTCGATATGCTGCCAGATGGAACTCGGTATCCATGGACGGCAGATATTTTCCTTCAATAACTTTGCCGTCAGTATCAATCAGCACAATATCCCCTTCACGAAGATAACCTTTAGGCAGCTGTGTCGGGGTGATCAGGATGCGTTCTTCATCTAGGCGGGATGAAACATTCCCGCTTGACCCGCGAATCAAACCGCTTAACGTCATCCGGTTTGCGAATTCGATCAGCTCTTGGCGTAAATCTTGTTCGATTGATGTCATGGTGGTTTTGCTTCCATCACAAAAGTAGTGATCAAATGGAATACCAGGTATTGTACCAAAAAACGTAAGGCAATTCAGTCCTCAGCCCCTGTGTGAGGATAATTGCGCGGAAAATATCATGTAATTTTCAATCAAATGTTGTATGCTATTAAAAATGGTGGTGTTGTGATGGGAGAGCCAAATGAATGAACAAATCTTCCGCGAATTTTTATTAGGCAGGAACTTCGACCAGTCTGAGATTGACCAGCAGGTGGATATCCTGCTTTCTCTGGATGCCCTGCTAAGACGCCATGCACCTCCTCTTAATTTAGAGGACCTCACCAGCGCCCTGGTTCAAAGTTTTGTCAACGAGCTGATCGATCGTGGCCAAAACACGCCTGAAAACTTTTTGGTGATGCTCAGATATGCTAAGGCAACGGGCAACCAGGATCTGTACAAATCACTTTTCGAAATGCTGGATGGTTGCGAAGCCATGGAGAATTTCTCAATTAACCTGGGTGAATATGTAGGTGAAGAGCTCAGGGACATCATCTTTGAAGATCTGTCCATACCACCATTGGGCTTATCAAGACGTGAAAAAGCCCGCTATACTTTCCGGGTAATGCGCAGGATGTCGGAAATCTTTGAAGAGCAGGTCTGCCGTGAGGTTTTATCCGATAGCCTGAGGGACCTGCCCGATGAACTTTATGCACAGGAAAAAGCAGACTTCTTCGGCATCTGTAAAGAGGATGTGGACCAATTTCTTAAATTGAAACGCACCAAGTTCATTGAGCGCTTACGTTTGTGTCAGGAAAGCGGTGAGCTGTTCTTTGGTCAGGAGATCACAGACGAAGTGATCTATTTTGTCCAAAGTGACCCGGAGATGGGCGGTGGAGTAAAAAAGGGGAGGGTCATTTACGAGACAAAAATCCCATTCAATGCTAAAGCCTACCTGGAAGAAACGGACCCGGATACAAAGCGCTATCACTACTGTCACTGCCCTTGGGTCAGGGAGTCACTGCGGTCACCTGCATTGACCATTTCCGCCACCTTTTGCCAATGTTCGGCAGGCTTTCACAAGAGAGTCTACGAGGTGATCTATGGGCAAAAACTCAAAGCAGAAGTTCTGCAAAGCGTTTTAAAGGGTGACCTTAAGTGCCGCTTTGCGATTCATTTACCTGAACCAAGCGCTATATAACCCCCCTTTTGCCTAATGTAAATATTTCGCTCATTATGCCTGACCGGCGCTGACCAGGCGGGCAAAATGTTCAAATGAGCGGTCGTAGGTTGCTTCCGCTTTGTTGGGAAAGGCACAAGCGGGTAACTGCCGCATGCTGAGATGGTAGCTGATGCAATCACAACAGATCCCTTTTCGAGAGCACGGCGAGTAGGAACAATTACATTTCGTTAAGTTTTGATCTTTCTTACACTCCATAGGCGCTCCATTAGTCTATTTCTCAATTTTTCATCCCAATTTTACCCGAAAGATACCGCCGTTCACCCTGCAGTACCTTTGGAGACTGAAAAAAGGGGAGACTCAAAGATAAGCTATCAATAAAACTATTGAAAATCCTTCATATCATTGAATTTGAGGTATATTAACACCGGAATAATCACAATATAATGCAGGTGAAAATGAACCCCTTTGAAATCTTACTTCTAATTGCCCGTCCTGCCGCTGGAAAAAGCGAAGTGATCAATTACCTCAAGAACACCCCGCTCAATGAACGGCGAAAGCGCTTTCATATCGGCGAATTCAAAGAGATTGATGACTTTCCCATGCTGTGGACGTGGTTTGAGGAAGACGCACTGCTTGAACGCATGGACTACCCGCGGTTGCACACCACACCAGATGGATATTTCAAATTCACCTACTTGTGGGACTTGCTGATCGAGCGCATTTGCCTTGAATATGATAAACTCATGCGCGAATTTCACGGCGATACCGTCATTTTAGAGTTCTCGCGCGGCACTGAGCACGGCGGATTTCGCCGTGCATTTGAGCATTTGTCTGAGCAAATCCTCAGCAAATTGGCCATCCTTTACATAGATGTGCCCTGGGAAGAATCCTTACGCAAGAACCGTCAGCGGTTCAACCCGGAACGACCCGATAGCATCCTTGAGCATGGCCTGCCGGATCACAAACTCGAAAGGATGTACCGGCATACCGATTGGCATGAAATTATCCAAAACCAGCCGGAGACAATCACTATTCGGGGGATCGAGGTGCCATACGCCGTCCTTGATAATGCCGATGATGTTACGACGGCCCAATCCACGCAATTAGGGGAGCGTCTTGAAGCCACCCTGAGCACGTTGTGGACCCGTTACTTGTCTATACACAAATAACCACAACGGGAAAAGTTTCAGTCTCTTGCATATCCTCCAGCGTGCACAGCACTTCCTGCGTCTGCCCAGTGATGCTCAGATTAACCCTGAGGTTCGAACTCACTTTAAAGGCAATTTCATCAACAATGCTGTAGATGGCGTCATCTGGATGCTCGGAGAGAGTTTTGTTTCGGTGAGCGCCATCTTGCCGGTATTTGCCAGCACATTGACCAGTTCAGCCGTTCTGATCGGCCTGGTCCCGGCCATGATCAATGCCGGCTGGTTTTTGCCCCAACTGCTGATGGCAGGTTATGTCCAGCGTTTGCCCCAAAAATTGCCCTTTGCCAAAACCATGGCGGTCATGGAGCGTTTGCCGTATTTAATCCTGCCGTTGACCGCCTTTCTGCTGCACTGGATTACGGGCAGATGGGCTTTAGCGCTGTTTTTATTCGTCATTGCCTGGCGGGGCCTGGCCTCTGGGCTCTGTGCGCTGCCCTGGCAGGAAGTGATCGCCATTGTGATTCCTTCACCGGTGCGCAGCAGGTTTTTCGGCCTGTCACGGACAGTTGGCAGGTTGATGGGCGTGGCTGGCTCGGCCATCACGGCGGTTATCCTGGCGACCTTGCCTTATCCGAACAATTATGCGGTCAGTTTTCTGATCGGTGCAGTTTTTATGTGGCTTTCCTTTTTCTTTTTTGCCAGAACCAAAGAACCGGTCAATGCGATCCCGGCCACTGATAATAACCCGCAAAGCAAATCCAGCCTCCGTGAAGATTTCAGAAGCTACCATAGAATACTCAAGCAGGACCCGAATATGCTGCGTTACCTTGTCAGCAGGATCGTTTTCCAAATGAGCGGCATGGCATTCGCTTTTTTAGCGGTATTCAGTATCCAGCAGTATCAACTGGCAGATGAACACGCTGCCATTTTTTCAGGGCTGATATTCCTGAGCGGGACAGTAGGTTTTCTGTTCCTGGGGATTAAAGGCGATGCTATCGGGCCACGCAAAACTCTGCTGCTTTCCGATAGCTTGCAGCTGGTGGTTTTACTTCTCGCTTTCCTGGCTCCTGGTTTGTGGTCAATTTACCTGATCTTTTTGATGATTGGGTTTGCGCAATCCTGTTATATGCTCGGCGACCTGATCTTCAGTATGGAATTGGGCCCTGAAAGTGATCGTGCTATCTATATGGGCATAACTCGCACACTGCCGGGGTTAATCATCCTGGTTGCGCCACTGATCGGGGGCGTTTTGGTAGAGCGTTTTGGGTACCGGGCGATGTTTCTCACCGCACTGATTTTTGCTGTGGTTGCCTTTGTGCTTCTGCTCGGGGTTAAGGAAAATTCGAACCACCGTCCCGTTTACGATTAAGCGGAATTTCGTATAGAATGCAACATTAACCGCTATGATCCTGATTTGACACTGGATAAACAAGCCTTTTCTCGCCTTTTAATGCTAGAATTCAAAACATCTGGATTGAAAGGCACCATTAATATTGATGACACGCAAAACCTTTATGACGATCCTCCGCGTTGTGGCCGTGGTGATCTTTGTGGCAGTCCTGGCACCTAGGCTGGTTGAGTTTACTTCTCAACCCGTCAGGGAGCAAACGGTCATCGGTTACAGTACCAACACAGTGCAGGCGGTTGTCACTGCGGTCCTGGACGAGGGGGTCATCACCCTGGGCGATATCGAACAAGCCTATCAAGTTGTACAAGCCACGGTGATCGCTGGTGAGTATTCGGGTGAAACTTTCGATATCGAGTATGGCACCAGGCAAATTCGCACCGATATGATCCCCTTGGCTGTGGGGGATCAAATCATGATCACCGTTTCAACCATGCCGGATGGTTCTCTATCGGCATTCTTTACAGATTTTTATCGCGGCCGGTCGCTGGTTGGCTCCCTGGGACTATTAACCTCTGTACCGATCACGACCGCCCTGGCTGCTGTGATCGCGGTCAACTACCGTTTTATGGGCAATTTCAAAACGTATTTAGGACCTTTAAATGAGCAAAATCAATGCTTACGACCAATTCAGTGAAGACTACGACCGGTTTGTCAACTGGGAGGCCCGGTTAGCGGTAGAAATCCCGTTTTTAGCCTCAGAACTCGGTCCTCAAGAACCCACAGATCCCGATCAGATATCCGTTTTGGATGCCGCCTGCGGCACGGGCCAACATGTGATGGCCTTAAAACAGCTGGGCTTTCGATGCGCAGGGGCTGACTACAGCGCCAGAATGGTCGAAACCGCCCAGCGCAATGCAAAGGCCAGCCATCTGGAGATTCCTTTCAAACAGGCTGGGTTTGGCGAGCTGTCTGAAGCCTTCGGCACGGATTCCTTCGACCGGTTGATTTGCCTGGGGAATTCCTTGCCTCATGTCCTGGATGAAGCCCACATGCTGACCACATTGGCAGATTTTAAGGCTGTGCTCCGTCCTGGGGGGAAGATCATTCTCCAAAACCGAAATTTTGACCAGGTGCTGCGCGCCCACAACCGCTGGATGCCACCGCAGACCCATCGCGAGGGTAATAAAACCTGGATTTTCACCCGGTTCTATGATTTTGACCCGGATGGCCGTATCACTTTCAATATTGGGACGTTGTCCGCACAGGGCGGGGGTGATTTTCAGCAGCGCATCATCAGCACCCGGCTTTGGCCGCTTCAGCAGGCCGAGATGGTTGAGCTGCTTGAGCATGCCGGATTCACGCACATCCGGCTATACGGCAACCTGCAAGGTGCTGAATTTGATCCCGAGACCTCGGGTAATCTTGTGATTACAGCACGAATTTGACTCATGTGGCGCCCGCAAGAGGAAAAGACCGCTATCACTACCCTTCATTGGAGCATTAATGAACAAAATTCGATCGCTCAGTGACCGATCAAAGAAAGAAAGATACTATTTTCTTACCTATGGCATTGCCTTTGTGGCCTTGGGCCTGGGATTATCATCGATCGGTCCTTTATTGCCGTACCTGGCAGAAAATGTGAATGTGTCCCTGGCACAGATCAGTTTTGTGTTCACCGCCAGCAGTCTCGGTTATATGGCCGGTTCAGCAGGCGGAGGGCGTTTGTATGACCGGTTTAACGGTCACCGCTTAATGGTGATCGCGTTGTCTTTGCTGATTGTCGCGCTGTTCTTATTCCCGGTCACGAATGTTTTTTACGTCTTATTGGCATTGATGTTTCTTGCTGGTTTGGGGCAGGGCGTGATCGACGTAGGGGGAAATGTCAATCTGTTGTGGATTTTCCAGGCCCGGGTCGGACCTTACATGAATGCACTCCATTTTTCCTTCGGTGTCGGTGCGTTCCTTTCGCCAATCATTGTCCACAACGTGATGCAGTGGTCGGGCGGTCTTCTGACCTGGCCGTTTTGGGCTTTAGCGATCTTATCCATCCCGAGTTATATAGGATTGGTCCTGCTCTCAAGCCCGAAGAATCCTGAAAAGGATACTACTGAGGAAAATTCGAAACCCGTTAATGTCCGGCTGGTCATTCTGATCGTGCTGCTGTTCTTTATTTACTGTGGCGTCGAAGGCGGCTTTGGCGGCTGGATCTTCACCTATGCCACCACGTTGAACCTCACCGGGCAAACTGGCGCGTCATATATGAACTCGTTCTTTTGGGGTGCGCTGACCCTGGGGCGCCTGGTCTCTATCCCTTTGGCCAGAAAGATCGCCCCATCACATTTGCTGCTCACTAATTTTGGGCTGGCAATTGCCTTCATGGGGTTAATCCTGCTTTTCCCGCTTCACACCAACGTTTTGTGGATCGGCTCGATTGGGCTGGGTTTTTCCCTGTCTTCCATATTTCCAACATTGATGTCTTTGGCGGAGTCACGGCTGCAGATCACCGGTGCAGTCACAGGCTATTTCTTCCTGGGTGTCAGCCTGGGCGCGATGACCATTCCCATGCTGCTGGGACAGATCTTTGATTATATCGGGAACGTGCAGATTATGACAGCCCTGATGATCCTGTTGGGTTTGGGTCTGGCGGTATTGATCGCTGTAATTCTAACCTCCAACAGCCTGGGTGAAAAGGCAAGAGTATCGTCGTGAGGTCAATAATTGGTCTTTAAGCGGCGTAATGCAACAAAAAACGCTCCCTGAGATGGGGAGCGTTTTAGATTTCGATTGTTGCAGTTTTATGTAAAGCGCTCGCGGATCGCCGCACTCACATAGTCCAGGATCGCCACGGTGATCGCAATGAACCAGACGGCTATGCCCGCCGCTCGGTAATCCAGCACCCTGATCCACTGGGTCAGCAGGTAACCGATGCCGCCGCCGCCCACCAAACCGATGATGGTGGACATGCGGATGTTGATATCCCAGCGATAAATCGTAAAGGACACAAACGGCGGAATAACCTGGGGGATGACCGCGTAAACGATGATCTGGAACCAGTTTGCGCCGGTTGCCGTGATGGCTTCAATCGGCCCTGGGTTGATCGACTCGATCGCCTCTGAGTACAGCTTGCCCAGGGCAGCAATCGAGTGGACGGTGAGGGCGATGATGCCTGCCCAGGGACCCAAACCCACTATGATCACAGCCAGGATAGCCCAAATCAGTGGCTCAATCGACCGAATGATGTTCAATACACCCCTGACCAAATAATATACACCAAGGGTGATGGGATTTCCTCTCATCAAATTCCTTGCTGCCAAAAAGCTGAAGGGCAGTGAAAGAATGATGCCAAAAAAGGTGGCCATCATGCCGATGAAGATGGTTTCTATCATTTTTTCCACAGCAAGCAGGAACTCAGCGCTGAATTCCCAATCCCCAACATTGGTGACCTGCCGGCCTTGCAGTTCCCATTCTGATACCCCAATGCGGTAAGAGGGCGGGATGATCCTGTAAGGCCAGATGATCTCAATGAAAAACTCGCCATTTTCATCCGGTATCACGGTTATATTTTCACCGCCCTGACGCTGCCGGAATTGAGATGTTGCGGGGTCAACCCACCATATATCAACTACAACGTCCGGGACAAAATTGTACCCATATACTTCCAGGGTTGTCCCGGGAACAATCTCAACCGTTCCTTCATCCGTTTCCTGCTGTGCGGTTGGCTCTCCACAGGTCGGGGAAACGACTAAGTACGGCCGGTCTTCGAGCGGTGTAGTCGGGGGCGGCGGGTCATCCGAGCATGGGGTTTCAAGAATGGCCACCCCTCGCCAGGTATCCTCCGGGAAGGAAATTGCCCGTTCCCACGGCCAGAGCACCCTGGAAAGCGCCGGTCCTGCGTCCCCAAAGGAAGTAACTAATGTGTACAAATCGATCTGGCCAATTTGCCAGCCGAGAAAGAAAAATGCCAGGATCAGAAAGATAAATATGAGAAAAGGCTTATTCTTTTCAGGCTTATCAGCAATTTTGGCCAGTTTAACCGCGTCATAAATGTTCGCCAGGTAAAGCACGACGACAAGAATGGTGATGAAAATCAATAAGGGCTGCAAATAGAACGCCTTATTAACAATGTTCATGAAGCCCTGGTCCCTGGGCGCGGCCAATCTGAAGCGCCAGACCATCAATCCGATAATGGTCACAAAACTGACAAAAATCAGGATACCGCGGCGGACCTGCCTCGCCAGGGACTGACCCAGGCCGGGAACCAGCGCTGAAAGGAGGCCAGCTACCCAAGGAGGAACCAGGCTGGGCAGTGAGGGTTTTGGTTTATAAATTTGCTGTTTCTTGGACTTCATAGCACCTCGCTCCCTTCCAATGCCCCTTCGATGCCATCGCTGATGCGTTCAGCTTCTTCGCCATAGATCGTTTTAAACTCCGCATCGGTCATTTTGCGAATATCTTCACGGGAGCCTTCATATACAAGTTTGCCAGCCCTCAAGCCAATCACCCGGGTCGCATACCGTTGTACCAGGTCGAGGTAGTGCAAACTGCAAATGATGGTGAGCTCATCTTCCTTGTTCAGTTTTTCAAGATAGTTCAATATCGAGTGTGCCAGAACCGGGTCCAGACTGGCGACAGGCTCATCAGCCAAAATCAGCTCCGGATCCTGCATCAATGCTCGAGAAATCCCCACACGCTGCTGCTGGCCACCGGATAGCTCCCGGGCAAGTTTCATGGCCTGGTCTTCAATATCCATCCTCTTGAGGATGTCCCAGGCCTTTTCACGGTCTTTCTTGCTGAATTGGTGTAATAATGTCGGCCAGGTACGTGCATATCCCAGGCGGCCAGCCAGGACATTGATCAATACAGACGAGCGTGATACCAGGTTGAAATGCTGGAAGATCATGCCGATCTTTCGCCGGGCTTTTCGCAGATCGTCGCCTTCAAGTTTTGCCAGGTCAACGCCATTCCAGAGAATCTCACCCTCAGTGGGGTCAATCAAACGATTGATGCACCGCAACAGCGTTGATTTTCCGGAGCCTGACAAGCCAATCACAATCAAAAATTCACCATCCGGGACGGTGAAGCTGACGTTATCAACAGCCAGGGTTCCATCTTCATAAATTTTTGTTAGATTTCGTATCTCTAGCATAATTATGAACCTTTAATAAGCCAAGTTGTTATATTAAAAAGGGGGCTGGAAATTCCCAGCCCCCTTAATTGTGCGGGGTTGTTTTGTATTAATTCATGTAATCGGAGATGTTAACCCCGGCAGCATCCAGAATTTGCCTGAATGGCTCATAGAAACTGTCATCTCGGGGGGCTAATTCACTCCACTCATAGGCCTGGAAGATAGCCTCAGCGCCTGCTTCGGTCTCATGAATGGTCAGGAGAACGCCGTTGATCTGGTCGCGAAGTTCCCGAGGGACGGAGGGGTGATACTGCACACCGTCATTGGGGATGTCAACAGAAACCTCGATCACGGTGATGGCTTCCATAATGTCGGGATAATCCTCTGTGAGGTTCGAACGGGCATCCACGAAGGAAGAACCACCATCGCACTCACCGTTGTAAACTGCAGAAACAGCAGCGTCGTGCGAACCTGCAAACACAACCTCAACATCAGTGTTGGGGTCAACGCCAGCAGCGCCAAGGGTGAAGCTGGGGATAATCCAGCCGGAGGTGCTGAGGGGGTCAACGCCGCAGAAGGTCTTGCCAGCGAAGTCCGCCAAGCTGGTGATGCCGCTGTCGGTGCGGGCGAAGATTTGCCCGTTGTATGAGGCACTACCTCGGCGCAATGAAACCAATTCGGCTTCAGCAACGCCTCGCTCTGAGGCGAGCATATAGGCAAAGGTTGCCAGGGAGGCCATATGGGCCTTGGGTGGGTCTGCGGACATAGCTTCAATCACACCGGCGTACTCTGTGGCCACGAAGGGCTCAACAACCAACCCGGTCTGTTCGAAAATGATGTCTGCAACGCTTTCGAAACCGGCGAGTACCGTGTCAGTTTCTCCAGAAGGTACCAGAGCCCAGATGATCGGGTTTTCTTCTGTTCCCAGTTCTGCTTCCCGCGGTGCGCAGCCTGCCACTGCCAGGCTGACAATCACGAACAGGGCAATCAAATAATAGGTTATGCGTTTCATGTCTACTCCTTCTAGTAGAGATAGAGAGTGAAAAGTGATTATGGGCTTAAGTATAATCGAAAATTGAGCATATTACCATTTGATTTGAAAAGAACGCACCGGTGCTTATTTCATTGTCAATCATAAGAAATTAAAACTGATCTTGAAATAATGCAAAGCATTGTGCGTTCCCATACACCAAAACCCGCACTTAAAATGTTTGTTAACGCAGTTTAGCTGCGATCTGATTAAGTTCTTCGTCTTCTGCTGAAGCAAATTCAAGCGAGAGCCCATGTGGCAGAGCCCGTCCATCGTCATTGACATGCACAAAGGTGATGAAACCTTCCACTATTGGGCTTTCCCCCGTAGCGCTGCGCAAGGTCACATAAACTCTGACAGACGATTTCCCTGTATACACGATTTTACTTTCAAAACAAGCGATATCACCCGAGGTCAGGGGCTGGGTAAAGGACAATCCATGAATTTTAAGGCAGACAACATTGCCCGCAGGCAATACGCTGGCAACAGCAATAAACCCAGCCTCAACAAACCATTCAGCGCACCGGCCAGCAAACAGGGTGCGGTGGTGGTTAAGATCCTCGCTCTTAATTAATCGGTCATACCTGAAAGTTTGGGGTTGCATTAAATTCCTTTGAACGGGTTGACGAAACGGTAAAAAAGTCACGACTCAGGGTTCACTTGCTTATTATAACAAACAAGTTCAGCGCCAAAGGGAGACTGTGCGTTAATGGATCAGGCTTTACTCAATTGTGAATAGATTTATAATAACTAAAGAATAACTCACAACAGAACGAGAGGGAATAGTGTGAATGGACAGCAGTGCGAGCTAAACAACAAAATTGTGGTGATTACCGGAGCGACTTCCGGGATTGGCCTGGCCGCAGCAACGAAATTTGCCCGGCAGGGGGCGTTTGTGATCGGTGTAGGGCGGTCAGAAGTGCGCAATCACCAAGCCGAGCAGTCGATTCTCGCTTCGAATCCAAGCGGTCGCGTTGCCTACCTGCTTTCCGATTTTGCCCACCAAAACCAGGTGCGCGCATTGGGCCAGGAAATTGCTGCTGTGCTTGATCGGTTTTCCCTCGGCCGTGTCGATGTTTTGATCAATAATGCTGGCCTCTATCTGGATAGGAAGCAAATCACTCCTGAAAATGTGGAGATGACCTTTGCTGTCAACCATTTAGCGGGGTTCCTGCTCACATACACATTGTTACCCTTGCTCCATCAGTCGGAAATGGGAAGGGTCATTAATGTGACCTCTTACTCGCATCGAACAACGCCGATCAATCTCAAGCGAGTCGCGAATCCCTGGCCTTACTTTGGGTTATTGGCTTATAAACGCTCAAAATTATGCAATGTCCTGTTTACACAAGAGCTCAATCGGCGGTGTGAACAACTCTCGGCATTTGCTATGGACCCCGGGCTGGTGAATACGGATATCGCCTCAAAAAACAGGCCGGGTATATCCAGCTGGGTGTGGAAATTTCGGAGACACAGTGGCACCCATGTCGATGTCCCGGTGAAAACGCTGTTATACCTGGCTGGTAAAGCCCACATCAACACAGCTCGTGGTTGCTATTACAAAGAGTGTAAACCGGCCCAGCCAAGCCGGAAGTCAGCCAGCAAAAAGCTCGCCAGCGAGCTTTGGGAGCTATCTTGCCGGTTGACTGGTTTGCAGTGGGATGATTGCGGCTAAAGGGTAAGCAAGACTTTTGCCCAATGCACGCATCAGTTGAGTACAATCTTGCATGAGACACAAAAAAAGGTGCACATCAACTACTGCGCACCTTTCGATAATCATCATTTTTCCAGGCTTGCCAGATTAAATTTCGCCCGCCTCTACCAGGGCTTCCAACCGGTCCACATAGCCAGCCATTGCCTTAAAGGCCTGTTCCACGGGTTCAGGGCTGGTCATGTCGACCCCCGCAGTTTTGAGCGCGTCCAATGGGTAGACTGAACCACCAGCACGCAGGAAGTCGAGGTAATTATCCACCTCGGTTTGGCCGCCTTCCCGGATGCCCTTGACCAAAGCATGCGCTGCTGAAATTCCGGTCGCATACTGGTAAACATAGAAGTTCATATACATATGCTGGAACTGCGCCCAGGTGATGCCAATGCGGTCATGATCGTAAACCACATCTTCGCCATAGCCTTCAGCAAAGAAATCAGCACAAATCGTGCTCATGACATCGGCCGTGAGGGGTTTGCCTGCTTCTGCGCGTTGATGCACCTCGAGCTCCCAGCGCGCCAGAGTCGGCATGATGAAGAAATACCGATGGAAATTCGACATCGCCTCTTCGATCAAGGCGAGCTGGAAGTGGGGGTCGGTCTGCGTCTCAAACATATAATCACGAACCATGGCCTGGTTAAAATTGCTGGTCACTTCGGCTACAAACAGCGCATACCGGCTATAAATCAAGGGTTGCGCCTGGCGGGACAGGTAGGAATGCATCGAGTGGCCCAGCTCATGCGCCAGGGTGCTCATGCTGAAAACATCCTTCGAGTAACTCATCATGATGAAGGGGTTGGTATCATACACCCCGCTGGAGAAGGCACCCTGCCGCTTGCCGCGGTTCAATGCCCGATCCACCCAGCGGTCTTCTAAGGCCCCTTTACGCAAGGTTTCGACATAATCCCTGCCCAGTGGCGCCATACCCTCGCAGATCCATTCTACAGCCTGCTGGTAGGGTATCTGCGGGACTTTCTTTGAAAGAGGAGCTTTGATATCGTAGACATGAAAACGGTCATAACCCAGGGCTTTTTTGCGCACCCGCCAGTAGCGATGCCATGTTGGAAGGTGTTTTTGAAATGTTTCGACCAACGCATGAAAAACAGCAGTCGGGATATTGTTCGATTCCAGCGAGGCTTCCAGTGAAGACGGGTAATTGCGTGTACGGGCGTTGAACACATCGCGGTGGATACCGCCGATCTGGATGGATGCCAGGGTGTTCTTGAAGGCAATGTATCCATCGGCGTAATGCTCGAAGCCAGTTTGGCGGATTTTACGGTCGGCATGCGTGATCAGACTGCCAATGCTGCTTTGGCCAACCTCCATTGTGTTGCCATCTTCTCCAACGGCATCTGCAAAAGCGAGATCAGCATTGGTGATGGCGTTGTAAGCCCGGAAGAAATCACTGAAGGGTTCACCCGAAAGGGCCAGCACTTGCTCAACCTCCTCCGACCGGATATGTGCCTGTTTACGTTCCAATTTATCTATGAAGTGATTGAGATGTGCTAAACGTTTGTCCTTTTGAATCCAATCTCGCAATGTATCAAAACCGATTGCCATCAGCTCTGGTTCATAAAAGGCTGTAGCAGCATTCAATTGCACAAAAACGTTCTGCCCTTGCCCCGCCATCGCCTGGGCGGCCTGGTCTGTTGTGTCGACCGAAGAGGAGAGCATGCCATAAATCATCACGCGCAATGCAACCCGGATGGTTTCTTCATATGACTCGAAAAAATCACCCAGGGTAGCCGGGTCTTGTGTTAATTTGCCTTTGAAAGCTGCCAGGTGGGGGATACGGTTCAGAACTTCTTCCCTGGCCGCTTCCCAGGACGACACATCCGGGAACACGTTCTCAATCTTCCAGGTCTCGTTAACAAGAACTTCTGATCGTGGGGGCAGGGTTTTCTTTTCCATCGAGTCTCCTCCTAGAGTATGATTAGCTTAGTGATAGACATTTATCTAATTGTACAGACCAATCATACCAGAAAACCAGCCTCGATCAAGTGTTTTTAGTGCAGCCTGTCCTGGAGCGCCTCTTTGACATCCTCTGGTGCTTTAAAGACACCCCGCACGGTCACAGATTGGATCGTGTCAAGGGCCAATTGGGGAGAAATATCATCCGTCAGGATGAACATACCAATCACCTTGACGTTAATCATCTCGTTCTCTTCCCGTTTTTGTTCAAGCTCATGCCGGTTATAGCTCAGGGTGCCGATTACCATAGATTTTCGGGTGGTGATGGAATCCACAGCTGACTTTTGGCGCTCAAGCTGGTTACGGATGGCTGTGCGGATAAAATCTGCCCGGCTCGCGTAAAACCCCTCCTGGACAAGCAGGTCAATCCGGCCGAGATCAACAATCCCAATATTGACGGTAATTTTTTCAGTATCTGACACTTTAATCCTCCTGCCCATCAAAATACCATCCAATTAGATGGCTTGTGGATGGAATAAGTATATCACCATCTGTGCCAGATGAACAGATTAATGCTTATCAAGTATTTTAATGAGTTATCAGGCAAAAGGGTGGATGGACTGCTCAGTCTTTGGGGTAGGGGATATCCAATTTTTCGACGGCGTCTTGCATCACTTTCGAGGAACGGCGGTCGTAGCGCATGGTGGTGTTGGTATCCTCATGACCGGCCATTTTTGACACGGTTGACAGGTCAACGCCCACATCCAATAGATCGCTGACAAAGGTGCGGCGCATGTCATGCGGGGTGGTTTTTTTGACCAGTCCGGCTTGCAATGCCCGTCGCTCGATGACAGTGTAAATGGTTTGATCGCTCAAGCGTGCGACAATCTGCTGCGGGACTTTACCGCTGCGTTTTTCAACAGCACTTAGGCGCTGTTTTCTATGGCGGACGATCGTTCCGGCCTTATTGACAGCATAAAACAGCGGTCCGGGGCTTGTTCCCCGCAACTCAAGCCATTTTTCAAGTGCGCGGATTGCTCCGCTGGCTAAAAAGGCCTGGCGCTCTTTGTTTCGTTTGCCAATCACGTGCAAGGTGCGCTTGTTGAGGTCGACATCCTCGTAATCCAATGAGACCACTTCTGCTCTGCGCAATCCAGAGGAGTACATCAAGCTGATAATGGCCGCGTCCCGGATGCCCAAGATGGGATTCTCTTCATCCTCCAGGCAGACATTGATCAATCGTTTGATCTCCCCGGTTTCAAGCTCTCGTCCGGTTGGAAGACGCTGCGCGGACACAGACCGTACGTCCGTGGCGCGCTGGTATGCTTCAGCAGTGATCAAATCATGACGCCAGGCTTCCTTGAGCACGCGCCGTACAGCACACAGGTAGCGGTTCACCGTTGCAGGCGCATATTTTGCGTCCAGCCAGGCTTTGATGGCCGTCACAGCCCCATAATCCAACTGTTCCCAAGGAAAGGCCAGGCTGTCCTCAATGCGGCCATTGGAAAAGGCCGTCGCAATTTGATCGAGGGCGGTTTTTTGCACCCTGCGGCTGTCTTTGCTGCTCAAGCTGGCCAGGTAAGAGACCACAGGGTTCTTGCTGGCTGGGCGTTCAGCGCGGATTTGCAGTGAACGCTGGGGTGGGACTTCGTCTGGGAGAATGATGCTGGTACTCATAAGATACCTGGTTAGGATGGGCGATTGATAAAACTCATCTTATTTTACCATCCCCTGCAAAGGGCTGTATTTCTGATAGGCTGTGACCATTAATCCAGGACACACTGAAGGGATCGGTTTGCCTATTTAGCGTAAACTGAATATCGTGTCACCCTCTAAGGCCCAAAACATTCGCATAGTTTTTTAATTCTTGCTTGTTTACCTATAATCACACCTCGCCTCCCTTATAAAGCCGTGAATTGCAAAATCATGGAATAGGTTTACATTTGGGTGATTGGCAGTAAAATAAGGCTCAACAACCACTGACAACTGGAGGACTATGGTACAGGATAGAACCCGCAAAATTGTCATCACGGGGGTACTGAGCGCTATATCCATCTTTCTTGGCATCACCCGTTTGGGATTCATCCCCTGGATTACAGGGATATCCCTGACGATCATGCATGTACCGGTCATCATAGGAGCGGTTCTGGAAGGGCCTGTGGTTGGGTTAGCAGTAGGGTTGATCTTTGGCGTCTTCAGTCTGATTCAAGCAGCCGTTGCACCCACCGGACCTGCCGATGTGCTGTTTACCAATCCATTAATTTCCATCCTGCCGCGCTTGTTCATTGGACCCGTTTCGTGGCTGGTTTACCGCTTATTGAAAAAGTGGCAAATTCCCGCCCTGATCACTGCAGGCATTGCCGGGAGCCTGACCAACACCCTGCTTGTTTTGGGTATGATTGCCGTTCTCGACCCGGCTTTTTGGGTAGCCATACCGCCCATTATCCTGGGTAATGGCTTACCGGAAGCAGCCGCTGCCGCCATCCTGGTCGTCAGTGTTGTTGCCATCTGGAAACGAATTGAACGGGGCGGTGAAAAACAGGGGTCATCGCTTTAGTTTACACAGCGAAGATCAATAGCCCACTCACTGCAAAGGCAATCAGCAGAAAAACTGCATCAAGCCAGGAAAACTTGAGTTCATAAAAGCTGCTGCGCTCAACACCCGCATTGAACCCGCGCGATTCCATGGCTAAGGCCATGGTCTCAGCCCGTTTAAGGCTGCTGACCATCAAAGGCACAATCAGCGGGAGGACGCGTTTTGCCTGCTGAACGGGATTGAACCCGCGCTGCTCCCAATCGCCGCCGCGGGCAGCTTGCGCTTTGGCGATTTTTTCAGCCATTTGGGCGATCAGGGGCAGGTACCGCATGGTAATCTGGACGACCATGGTCAGGTCGTTCAGGGGGAAACCGATTTTTTCCAAAGGTTTAAGCAGATAAAATTGGGCGGCCGTGATCTGCGCTGTGGAAAGGGTCATCACAAACCCGTTCAAAAGGACGATCAAGACCATGAACCTGGAAAGCAGCATACCGGCATTGACCAGGGAGCGCTGGGTGACGGCAAAGCCCAGGGGGCGCCAAATGATCACATCTGTTGCGGTGAGAGAACCCAGCAGGATCTGCAAGACTCCCAGGATCAACAAAAAGGGCAGGGCTCGCCGGATGCCTTTCAGAGCTGGCTTGAGCGGGATTTGCGCGGCCAGGTAGACCACCATCACACATAACAAACCAATCGCCAGGCCGCCGAAACGCGGTGTGAAAACCATCGCGGCGAACAGGGCGATGTAAATCAGCAATCTGGCGCGCGGGTCACGCCGGTGAAAGACAGAAACGCGGGAGATATACTGCCCGATGGCCGTGCTGCCCAGGAATTCAAACCGGCTGCTCATGGTATCAAGGCCTCCAGCTTCGTGCACAAACTTTCCAGGGTGCACACTTCGGCTGGATTGATCGGCCAGCCCTGTTCGGAAAGCGCCTGGGCGACCCTGATCGCAAGCGGCGCCACCAGCCCCGCCACGCCAACCAAGTCAGGATTCGACATTACCTCGCCGCATGGGCCTGTTTGGATAACCCTGCCGCCTTCCATCAGCGCCAGCTGATCGCTGATGGCGACGAGTTCTTCCATCCGGTGGCTGGCGATGATCAGCGTCTTGCCGTGTGCCTGCAGCTGAATAAACAGCTCCAACAGCTCGCCACGGGCGTACGGATCCATCCCCGCTGAGGGTTCATCAAACATGAGAACTTCCTGATCGAGGACCAGCGTGGATGCTAAGGCCACTTTGCGCTTCTCGCCCCCGCTCAAAGTATCCAAGCGGCGGTCTTTGAAGGCCATAAAATCAAGCCCGACCATCTCCATCGCAGCTTGTACCCGTCCACGCAGGTCGTCCATGCCGAACTGCTTGGGGCCGTAGGCAATTTCATCACCGACAAACACCTCAAAGAACTGCGTCTCCGGGTTCTGGAAGACAAGTCCGACTTTGCGGATGACCTCACGGGTAGGCGTCTGCGGGTCATCCACAGAAAAATCGCCGACCTGGACCCGTCCTTGTTCTGGGCGCAAAATCCCGTTGATATGCTGAAGCAAAGTCGATTTGCCAGAGCCGTTCGCACCGGCGATTGCCCGGCTTTCTCCGCGGTTGACCTTGAGATCAGCCCCGTTGAGCGCCTTTTTCGCCAGTGGCGACCCGCTCAGGTAGGTGTAGTGCACATTAACGAGGTCGATGAAGGTTTTACCGGGATGGTCAGGGCCTGGCGTGTGCTGAGGGGGCCATTGTTCGCTATTTCCGGAAAAGGCCGGCAAGGTGGTTAATAACGCCTGCTCTGTGAGTACAGGTGAATCGAAATGCCCACCAATATCCTGAATTTTACGGGCAATTTTGACCACCTCCGGCAATTCAAGGCCGAATTCGTGTAGATTATCCCCCTTCCAGAAAATATCCACTGGCGAGCCAATTTTAGCGATGCTTCCTGCGTGCAGAACCACAACCTGATCGGCGTTGACTGCCTCTTCCATGTGATGGGTGATGTAAATGATAGTCATCCCGGCCGCATGCAGTTCCCTAAGCCGATTCAGGAAATTCGTTCTGGTGTGGGGGTCCAGCATCGTGGTCGGTTCGTCGAACAGGATCACCCTGGGATGGCGTGCTAAAACGCCAGCGAGCGCAACCATCTGGATCTGCCCGCCAGAGAGAAGATGCGGCGGGCGTTCTGCTTCTCCCGTCAATCCTGCAGCGGCCAACTGCTCTGCGACACGCGCCCTCACTTCTGCGGTGGGCAGGTTGATGTTCTCCAGCCCAAAGGCGACGTCCTCTTCAACGGTTGAGGCGACAATTTGATCGGCAGGATTTTGGAATACCATGCCCACCATGGATTGGATTTGGGCACGGTTTTCGGGCTGGCGGGTGTCCAATCCGCTCACCAAAACTCGGCCAGCCGTGGGCACAAGGAGTCCGTTGATGTGCTTTATGAGGGTAGTTTTTCCGGAGCCATTTTCGCCGATAATCGCGACGAACGCACCCTCCTCAACCGTGAGATCAATTCCCCGCAGGATATCCGGCTGGTCAGGTTCGGCTGATTGTGGCTGGTAACAAAGATTTTCAATCTGGATTAACGGTGTCACGAGCTAATCTTATCAGGAATCAATAAATATTGGGGCTGCAGGTTACTCAATCACCAGAGTCTTGGCCCATGATCACTGTAACGCTATGCTCCGAACAATCATCCAGCACTGGGATCAACCTGTCATCAAGCTGTTCACCGTCAAGCGTGATCTGTTTGACCCCGGACTGCACATGTTCCGGGTTGCTCACCTCAATTTTATAGACGGCATCCTGCGCCTTGAAGGTGATCTGGTACCCATCCCATCCTGACGGAATGCAGGGCTCAATTGTGAATCGGTCTCCCCTGAGCTGAAGCCCAAGGATTCCTTCAATACCCAGGCGGTACAGCCAGCTGGCTGAACCGGTGTACCAGGTCCAGCCGCCCCGGCCTGCATGCGGCTCAGTGCTGTAAATATCCGCTGCCACGACATAAGGCTCAACCCGGTATTGATTGGCGCTCTCGGGGTCTGTGCTGTGGGTTACAGGGTTCAGGAAGGAAAACCCCTCAAAAGCCTGGTCGCCCAGCCCCAATTTTGTCATCGCCCACACTGCCCATATGGCAGCATGGGTGTACTGGCCGCCATTTTCACGAATTCCGGGTGGGTAGCCTTTGATATATCCAGGGTCGTGTTTGGTTTCATCGAAGGGCGGGGTGAAAAGCTGGATCAGTTCATGCTGTTTCTGGACCAGGTGCTCCTCAACGGCGTCCATAGCCGCACGTTGGCGGTCCTCCGGCGCGCCCTGGGTCAGAACCGACCAGGATTGCGGCAGTGAATCGATCATACACTCCTTGTTCTGGCTGGAGCCCAGCGGCGTTCCATCGTCGTAGTAAGCCCGCAAGTACCACTTGCCGTCCCAGGCAGCCTGATTGATCACATCTACAAGCTGATCAGCACGCTGACGGTGTTTTTTCGCCTGTGATTCGTCGCGCTTGATTTCACAAAGCTCAGCAAAACGGCGGTGGTTTTCATATAAAAACCACGCCAGCCACACACTTTCACCTTTTCCCCCAATTCCGACCCGATTCATGCCGTCGTTCCAGTCGCCTGAGCCCATCAGCGGCAGGCCATGCGGTCCTTCAGTGTCGCCGCGTTCCAGCGCCCGGCGGCAGTGCTCAAAGAGTGTGAAGGTCTCCTGGCTGGTCTCATAATCGCTGTAGCGTTCCTCCTCGTCACCCGACAGAGGACCTCCCAGCTTGAACGGTGCTTCTTCATCCAAAATGCTAACATCACCAGTCACCCGGATATATTCTGCTGCCACATACACCAGCCACAGCAGGTCATCGGTGATGCGGGTGCGCACACCTCGCCCAGATGGTGGATGCCACCAGTGCAAGACATCGCCGGCGTCAAATTGATGCCTGGCTGCCCGTAAAATCTGTTCACGGGCAATGTCGGGCCTGATTGCCAGGGTGGACATCACATCCTGCAATTGGTCACGGTATCCATAAGCGCCACTGGACTGATAAAAGCCAGACCGCCCCCATACCCGGCTGCTCAAGGTTTGATAAAACAGCCACCGGTTCAGAACCAGGTCCATTTCTGGCGCTGGTGTGTTCACCTGAATGCGGGTCAGCAGATGATCCCACTTTTCCCTCATTTGGTTAAAACTGGTTTTACCAACCTCGGGCTGGCTGAAGGTTTGCGCTAGCTGCTTCGCATCGGCCTCATCAGCGCCTTGGCCTAAAACAAAGGTGACTTTGCGCTCCTCCCCGGGTTCAAAATTGAGGTGAATTTGAAGGGCAGCGCAGGGGTCGACGCCTGGTTTCACATCACCAGAGAGCCCAACGCGCTTCAACGCGGCTGGTAGACGGCGGTCTCCAGGCGAACCGAGAAATTCACGTCGCTCTGTGGTGAGTCCATGCACGGGGTGATCCGATGTCAGGAAGGCGACCCTTTTTGAAAACTCCGGGCTGTATGGGTTGCGCGCCATGAGTGAATGGCTCTCATTGTCGTATGAAGGTACGATGTACTTCATCGAGCGTTCACGATCGGGGGCAAGGGTCCATTCTGCATAATATGTCCCGGTGATCCGGCGGGGTTTTCCTGAAAGGTTTTTGAGGGTTAGCTCGATCATCTTTACCGGTTCATCAACATGTGCAAACACCTTCAGGTGCTGTCTGAACCCCTGGTTGATCGATTCGAACACAGAATAACCTTGTCCATGTCTCACCAGATAATCTGCACCCTGGCCGGCAGGGAGCGGAGTCGGTGACCACACACAACCGGTAATTTCATCGCGCAGGTAAAGGGCTTCTCCCGCAGGATCAGACACAGGATCATTTGTCCATGGGGTCAGGCGGTTTTCACCGCTGTTAACAGCCCAGGTATATCCGCCGCCTGATTCACTGACCAAGAATCCGAATGTTTCGTTGGCGATTACATTAACCCATGGTGCTGGCGTGATTTGGCCGGTCTCCGCAGTCAATTTCGGATCGTCTTCAAGATAAATATGGTATTCGCGTCCGTCCTGGGTAAACCCACCCAGGCCATTATCCAAAACCAAGTTTCCCGGCCGCGAGATCCGCTCTGAAGTCTCAAACACCTGGCTCGGATTGGCCGGGGTAAATTCTGGCAGGTGAGGTGCTGAGACTAGCCCCTTGGCAAGGTGGGCTTCTAAATCACCAGACTTCAAATCCAGCATGGCGTTTGCGGCCGTTTTGATCAGGTACACGGCTTTGGGGTCCATTTGGCTGGCGGTCAGGACAAAAATGCCGCCTCGGCGGTTGAGCCAATTTTGCCCTTCCATGATATTGACAGCTTGATAGACTTTATCATTGAGCTCATGGGTGTATCCAGCGTCTTTGGTATTGAGGATCACAAGGTCAATCATCAGTCCCATTTTTCGCCAGTAATTGTGCCCCAGAAGGATATCCTGCAGAGACTCGAGGTCATCCTTGCTGCTGATTTGCACCAACAGGATTGGATAATCGCCTGAAATGCCAAAGGGCCACAAGCCGGATTGTCCCAATTCATTTTTCACCAGTGTTTCTGGCTCTGCCCGTAACTGAAATCGTGGATAGTAAACATGGTGCAGCAGCCTCTGGAGATTGGACAATTTGTCACTGCTCAAATCCAGCGAGCGCAGCAGCTTTTCATTGTGGGATTCAGCCGCTGCAAATGCATTTTCAATCCGAAGTTTGCTGCGCACGTTTCTGGCCAGTGCTTCGGCAGCAGATTCGTTTTCTGCAGCAAGGGTGATAAACAGCAAGGTCACAGACTGGTTGGGTTCAAGGCTGAACTGCTTCCCCAAAGAGAAAACTGGGTCTAAGGTGGTGCCCGTTATGCTGTCCAAGGGCTGTGAACTGCTGACCGCAACCGGGTTACTGACATCATGTCCACGCCCAAGGAAGGTATGCCTGTCTGTTGTGAACTCAATTTTGCCGGGCAGATCATCAAACAAGATATGGGACATGCCGCGTGGCTCCTCTTCAGCGGAGCGTAAACGCCGCTGAAAGTGGAGCATATTAAATTCTTCCACATAGCGGCTTTCGATGAAGAGTTTATTGAAGGCGGGGTGCCCCCGGTCCATGGCTTCCGGTGCCAAAACGACCTCGCCATAGCTCAATATGCGATAGCTGCGGGCCTGGTCAGATTGGTTGACGATGGTGACCTTTTGCAGACACACATCTTCGTCTGGCATGATCGAGGTCTGCATCCTCATCCAGGTGTCATTCACGATCTGCCGAATTTCCACCATGTGGGGTGAGTAAACCACGTTGTATTCATTGGAATTACTTTTTATGGGTTGCTTACCGATCGACCAGGTATCGCCGCTATCCAGGTCCTGGAGGTAATACCAAATACCCCATGGATCCAATGCGGCATCGCCGCGCCATCGCGTCAGGGCAATGTCTTTGCATGCCAGGTAACCGCTGCCGGAATCAGTCATGTGCATCGTTAATCGCCCGTTTGAAAGGGTGTGCAGTGTTGTACCTAGCTGATCTTGATCCGGTGACCAGGGTGTAACGGTAATGCTGGACACTTGCTGACCCTCTACAGAGGCCAAAAGATCGGTTGTTGTTTGAACCGTTTCGGCTTGAGGGATTTGCTCCTGCAGGAGCAGTTCCGTGCTCTTGATGCGTGGGTCATTGTGCACCCGGTCATCAATCCGCTGACCATTCAGGAAATTCGCAAAGGCCACCAGGATCATGCCCTGATGATGCGCATAGTAGGATTTGATCACCGCTTTGCTCTGGCCGATAGGCAGACGGGACTTTGTGTAATCAATCGATTCGTAAAAGCCAAAGTGTCCTAATGCGCCTTGCTCTTTCAACGCCGCGATATTATCAATCACTGCCCGCGGATCCACAGCGATTGCCATCAATGAGGCATATGGGGAAATGACCAGGTCGTTGGCCAGCCCTCGCTTACGGCCTAGGCTGGGAACGCCAAACCCTCGGTACTGGTAATTATCCGCTTGATCAAACAGGTAAAAACCGGACTCCGAGATACCCCAAGGAACCTGTTTCTGTTTTCCGTAGTCGATTTGCGCCTGGACGACACCTATGCTGGTTTGGTACAAAAGGGTTTCAGGATAAGTTCGCGTGAACAGGTTCGGCATCAGGTACTCAAACATGCTGCCATTCCAGGAGACCATTGTCGGAATCCCTGAAACCGATGTGACCGGGCGGGCCATATGAAGCCAATGGGATCGCGGCACCTGGTTTTGCGCAATGGCAAACAGGCTGGCTGTGCGTGCCTCTGATGAAAGCAAATCATAATGGTTCTGATCAATACGCCCTGCATCCACCTGGTAACCCAGGTAAAATACCTCGCGTTGTTCGTCAAACAAGAAATCAAATTCCATGCGTTCGAGATGGAATTCAATGCTGTGGGTTAAGCCATCAATCTGATCAAACAACTCGATCACATTTGTTTTTGCCAGTCGTAAATCCTGGATGAACCCCTTCAACCACGAAAGCAATTCATCCGTTTGGCCTTGATCCAATCCCTCCCAGATCCCTCCATCCTGTTCAGAGAGAAAGCCTTTGAGTGTTTTCACTGTATTGTCGGCAAGAGCGGGGACCTCTGACAATGGTGTTAGTAAGGTGCGGCCTTTACGCCAGTGGGCAAGTGCAGCATCCAATGGGTCGCTGGCTAATTCATCCAGGAATTCAGGGCGGTTTTTCCAGCGCATAATCCATGGCGCCAGGATGTCAACCTGCTTTTTTATGTTATCAAAATGGTTGAAGATACTCTCCGCCCAATAACGCAGATCCTGGAGAACCTCTGCTGAAACGGGTTCAGCAGAATCTGAAATGTTGTTCAGCAGGCTCTGCATTTCCGAGAGCAGATCTTCCCTGACTTCGTCAAGCGATTGCATCTGCTGTGCATCATGCAAATCTGATTCCTGCAGGTTAATCCGAAGCCTCTGGCAGTGCTCATAAAGCGATTCAACCTCGTCTGCCAAAGCATGGCTCTTTATTTTACGGACAATCCTGGATAATACGCCCAGGCTGTCCCCAGCCCCTCTAAACAAATCGGTGGGGCAAATGTTATGGGTTGGAATTTCCTTAAGCGCCTGGTAAAAACCGACCAAACTGGTGGCATAATTTCCACTATCGACGGTAGACACATAGCGGGGAGCAAGTGTCTCCAGGCTCTGGGTGTCGTACCAATTCAACAGATGCCCGCGGTACTTTTCCAGCCTGTCGAGGGTTTCAAAAGTGTAGGTTGCCCGGTAAACGAAATCAAACACCCCAATGTAACCAAAATCATATGCTGCAGCAGTTGAGAGGAGCATCAAACCGATGTTTGTGGGTGAGGTACGATGGGCAACCGATCCTTTAGGGACTTCCTGGAAATGGTCCGGCGGCAGCCAATGATCCTCAGGACCGACAAACCGTTCGAAGTAAAGCCATGTCCAACGGGCAATGCTGCGCAAATCGCGTATCTCATCTGCTGAAAGGGCAGCATCTTGCTTATACTCGCGCTCAAGGCTGATCCAATATGCCACCTGGGGAGAGACAGCCCACAACAAGATCAAAGGAAGGCTTACCCACAGGGCGTTGGTATTGAGTGTCAACACTAGAACGCCGAGGGCAAGGCTGATCAACGGGCCGCCAATCATTCGCTGCCAGATGGTTGAGACCTTGCGATGTTTGCCGAACAAGCGAATGGTATGTGCAGATGTGGTCCATTGTAAAAGCCGCTTGTGGCTGATAAACACACGCACCAGTGTGGTCACAATAGCATCGACCATGATTAAGGACTCATAGGGGAGAAAGATCAGCCAGAAGACCCACCTCAGGAAGGCTTTGCGCACGTTTTCGAAGACATTTGACTTGGCACCTTTGATGAACCGCGAAGAGAGGGAGGTGACAATATTGTTGAACAAAGGAAAGGCTGAGACAAACAGAATCAATACGGTCCATAACCAGGCGCTTTCCTGAAAGAACAACCATCCAGCCAGGAGAGAAAGCAGGGTAGCCGGTGCCAGGATGCTGCGTCGTAGATTATCGATGATCTTCCACAGGTCTATTGCCGAAAAAGGATTGGGCTCGCGGGTGTCTCCTGCTACGGGTACGCGCGGGAACAGCCACGGTAAAAGCTGCCAATCTCCCCTGACCCACCTGTGAAGCCGTTGAACCTGGCTGGCGTAATCCGGTGGATACTCCTCATAAAAGACGATGTCTGATACCAGTGCAGCCCGGCCTTGAATCCCCTCATACAAGTCGTGGCTGAGTAATTTGTTTTGAGGGACTTTGTTTTCAAGACTCCTATGGAATGCGGCCACGTCATACAAGCCTTTGCCGACAAAAATGCCCTCGCCAAACAGGTCCTGGTAAATATCGGATACAGCCCGAGTGTATAAATCCAGGCCTAAATCGCCTGCAAAGACCCGCGTGAAAAGCGACTTGACCACACTGGTGGGCTTGACTTCAGTGCGCGGCTGCAAAATGGTGTAACCCCGCTTTACTTTGGATGTATCGCCCTCAAATTCTGCCTGGTTCAGGGGATGGGCCATAGTGGCGATCAAAGATTTGGCGCTCTCCCTGGGCAGCACGGTATCTGAGTCCAGGGTGATCACAAACCGGATGGATCTCATGTAGTCCAGGTCACCGATGATCGTATCAAAACTGTCGAGAAAACCTTCCAGCAGAAAACGGTTGAAATCGACCAGCTTACCCCTTTTACGCTCCCAGCCCATCCACGCATCCTCCTGGGAATTCCACTGCCGTAAACGGTGGAAAAGGTAGAAGGGCCGTCGGCCGTCATCACTGCGATAGGTTTCGTTCAAGTTACTGATGCCTTCGATGGCCGCTTGCAAGCATATCTGATCTTCGGGCAGGTTTTCTTTAGGCGCATCCCCAAAATCCGTCAGCAAAACAAAGCCGATATTCTTATCTTTATTGGCGAGGTAATGCAACTCGAGCTGCTGAAGTAAAAACGCCAATTCATCGCAGCTGGTCAACAAAGACGGCATGACCACAATGGACCGAAATTGCCTCGGGATGGACTTGCGAAAATCCATTTTTGGCAAGGTGCGCGGCGGAAGGGTCGTGGTCAGGATTGAATTGACCAGGTTGACGGCAACACTGGACGCGGGGACAAGCGAGACCAGCCCGATTACAACAAGGTGCCAGGCCGATTGCGTGAACACACCGCTGATCAGGATCAAGGCCAAAACAACAGCAACGGTAATGACAGAAATGGCACCCAGGTACGCAGTGACATTGTGTTTGAAAAAGAATGCTCTTAGTTTTTCTCCAGTACCGGCTGTAAAATTGATTTCCTTTCTTAATTCATCTTCACCGTCATCCACGAGGTAAAAGCCGACGTGCTGGCGATAGTCTGAATCTTCACTTCCGCTGGCAGCCAAACGGACGGCTTTCTGAGAAATTTCTCTTTCGTTAAGTTCGGAATGTTCAGCCAGATATTCAATTTTTTTACGATAGTTGTCCCTGGTTTCAAAATCCATCCCCGGGTATACACCCAAAGGATCTTTTCGCAGAATACGCTCCACAACTGCGTGGGCTTCAAAGAATTTCTTCCAATCGGTCCGGTCAAACAGCAGTAAAGTGCGCAGTGAACGGGCAATGACTTCATCAGGAGAGATGTCCGTAAATGCAATGGTTTCAGCTTCGTTGGATGATTCTTCGCCTTCAACCAGGTCAAAAATTGTGCCAGCCAGAGTTTCAACCAGCACCAAGCGCAGCATTAAAGGTAAGGCCCACAATTCACTCATTTTCAAGGGAATATGCTGCTGGAAAGCATCTAAAAATTCATTCAGGTCGTTTTGTACCAGTTCGATACCATAGAACGCGATGACCAATTTTGCGAGGTGATAAATTCTGGGCAGGTTTTCCCCGCCCTGAATTGCGGGCAATTTAGTGAAGTACACCTCGGGCAGGTCGTCACGGATCAGTTCGATCGCTTTTTGAGTGACAAAGTAATTATCCAAAAACCATTCCACGCCGCTGGATACGATCTTCTTCTTCCCGGTTGATTTTGTTAAGATCGTATAGGCTTTTTCAAGGTCTTCCAAATAACCTTGGGCGTTTTTTACGATTGAATAGTTTTCCGATTTGTGAGTTGTATCCTTTGTGAGCTCGATAACTTCATCAATAAAAGCATTAAATTTCAATTCAGTGATGGATTTGATGTCGGAAACATCCAGCATATATCAGTGTCCCTTCGATTGTTCTGCGTACAATTCTGCTAATGTCTTCCCAAACTCGTCTTTAGAAAGATCTTGTACAATGATCAATGGCGTGGTGCCATAAGCGATGAAATTCAGTGAAATTTTGCCGTAAGGCCAGCGGTTATCCCCCGAAAACCCATGTGCGCTCATCAATACCAAATCAATTTCCTTCTGATCAACAATTTCATGCAATGTTGAGGTTGGTTTTTGTGATTTTTCAATGATCGTTTCAATCCGGTCGATATTCACATGGTCTCGTACCTGCTGCAAATAATTTTCAGATTCCTTCAAATTAATTTCAATCAGCCGGTCTATGACAGCCTGTTCCTCTTCATCAATCGGGGTCTGGCAGGGTAGATGGGGCTCTTCAACAACATGTGTCAGGAATACTTTAGAGTCTTGAACCGCAGCGATCGACTCTGCCAGCGGTAAGGTGCATTCCGCACGTTTTGAACCATCTAAAGGTAACAACAAATGTTGATACGTCAACCCTTTCAAGGATTCAGCAGTTTCCTGGTACGCACGGATGATCATAACGGGCATCTGGGCTCGCCATAAGACCTTTTGAACTGTGCTGTTGATATTCCATTCCGAAACGCCGCTGCTGCCATGGCTCGACATGACAATCAATTGCACGTCATGTTTTTGGGCATATTCGATGATTTGCTGCGCAGCATTGCCTTCAATAATTTCGATTCGGCTGCTGATTTTGACCTTATCCAGACGATTTTGCACCGATTTTAGGTACGACTCAGCTTCCGTCTTCCGCATTTGCCAGTCCATGGGGTTGACAAAACCGACATGATTCACTTCATCGCGCTTGCTTACAACGCGGAGCAGGGTCAGCTTTGAACCAAAAGCCTCTGTCAGTGATACAGCATGCGGTAAAACTCTTTCTGCAAGCGCAGACCCATCCAGCGGCAGTAATAAATGTTCCAACATGTTCACACTCCTTGCATCCCTTTACTTAATAATATTGGTCGCTCACTTGTTTAGGATTAAATAAAGATTATGAAAATTTACACGCCTAAAAACAATGCAACCATCCCTATAATTCTGCTTTAAGGGTACATAATTGAGTGCAGACCCCAATTGACTTAACCTCCGCTTTGAGTTTGATGGGTTAGGAATAAGTTGGATATGGCGACTGATAGATGAAAATTCGCACGCTTTTCAGGAATAATTGCGGTAACATAAAATCAGAAGATGCAATCCAAGCTGAGAATTTGTGTGATCACCTATTGTGGGTAAGGAATGCTTGTCTCATCCTGCTGACGGTTGTTTATATCCATGATCCTGGGATTGAAAACGCCAGTTTGGTGGTCATCATATTTGGGAGTGCTGAAAATTATTAAAATAGCCATGATGAAAAACCTTCAATCTGAAAATCTATGGGACGAAATGCCAAGCGCATGCTTACGGATAAGCCAGGGGTATGTGATCAATTCTGTGAACCCATTCTTTACTGCGTATCTCAATCAAACCGATGGAGATATTCTTATTGGCAAATCTATCTTTGAAATTCTTGCGCCAGAGGACCACCACAAATTTACCACCTTCGTTGAAAACATCCGCCGGAACCTGAAAGATCAATGGGAGATGTTCCGCCTGGTTGACAGCCAGGGCAATGAAAAACCGCTATTGGTGGGTGGAAACATGTCTCAGGAAGGTCAGGGGATTTTACTGGTGGGACTGCCCAGCTCCAGTTCTCCCCACATGATGAGTAAGTACGAGTTATTATTTGAGTCGGCCCCGATGGGCATGGCATTCCTGGATAAGCATGGCCATTTTGAGGCTGTCAATGCCGCTTTTTGTGACCATTTCAACACTCAAGTTGCCATGCTGTTGCAAAAGCACTATGCAGAAGTTCTGAAGGATACGCTAAGTGAACAAATCCAAAAATTAGGTGACTTGCTTGCGAAAAGCCACCAAACATATCTGAAGGATGTGCTTTCATTTTCGACCGAGAAAGGGGTTCACCGGATCTTCGAAATCACTTTATACCAGATCAATGACGACCAAAATCAGGTTGACTACTCATTGCTCTTGACAGAGGAAATTACCAATCAGCGGGATACGCATATCGCGCTGCTGCAATCTGAAAAATTAGCTTTAACCGGCAGATTAGCCGCATCACTGGCACATGAGATCAACAACCCGCTGCAAACCTCCTTGGGTTGTCTCGGTTTAGTTGAAGAGATGCTTGATGAAGATGATCAGGACCTGCGCATTTACATTAATTTGGCCATTGAAGAGTTACAGCGCAGCGCGCGGATCGTTAAAAAGCTCCGTGATTTGAACCGGTCAACGAATTTTAGCGAGAGAATGCCGGTCGACTTACACGAACTTCTCGAAGGGGTGCTTGTCCTGACGAAAAACCAGCTGTCCGACCGGAATATCACGCCGATTTTATCACTTCCAGACGACCCTGCCATCATATCCGTGTCAAGAGACCAGGTCCAGCAGGTGCTGTTGAATTTAGTCATGAACGCCATTGATGAGATGCCCAATGGGGGGCACATTTATCTGCAAATCATTCCCTCCGACGAACCAAGAGGTGCCAGAATCATAATACGGGACACGGGTCCTGGCATTAAACCCGAGATTGCCGGTAACATTTTTGAGCCGTTTTTCTCAACCAAAGAAGATGGTATCGGGCTGGGACTTTATATCTGCAAACAGATCATCGAGAATCACGGTGGTACACTAAATTTTGTCAGCCAGCCGGGGAGCGGAACGGAATTCTCAATTTGGATACCTGACCAAATAATCGATTAGTGAGAGGACAAAGGCCAATGGAAAAAATTCACACGTTAGTTGTTGATGATGAGCCAGGTATCCGTTTTTTTGTGGAAGAGACCTTACACCGCAGCGGTCACGATGTGACAACGGTAAAATCCGGCGAAGATGCCCTGAACACGTTGCGTGACACGCCTTTTGACCTTGTGATCCTTGACCTGAAACTTGGAGGTAAAGTTGACGGGATCAAAGTCCTGGAGGCAATTCGCTGGCGTTGGCCAAATACAAGCGTGATCATCCTCACCGCGCACGGCAGCCTTGAATCGGCTTTGCAGGCGATTGATCACGGGATCGAGAAGTATGTCCAAAAACCCCTTTCGCCCCAGGAATTGCGTGAGGTTGTGGAGGTTGTCTTAGCAGAACGCAACCGCATTAAGAGCCGTGAGGTGGATGAAGGCCATCAATCATTCACTAAAGGACCATTTGAGGTGGACGAAGGGCTGCATCGCGTTGTGATGGGCGAGAAAAAACTGGACCTAACGCCCAGCGAATTTACGTTGATAGTTCATTTGTTACGCAATGATGACCGCGTGATTTCGCCGGAAGAGCTGGTTGAAGTTGTCCGCGGCTACAAACCGGATGATGTCATCGAAGCAAGGCAGATCATCAAATGGTATATTCATCGTTTAAGACAAAAAGTGGAGATTGATTCTTCACACCCCAAATTCATCCTTAATATCAGAGGGGTGGGTTACCGGATCAAACCGAACAGTTAAGGCCTCCTGCCGCTTAATCAGGGTGCAGATGACGGGTATCTGGGGGTAAACCTAACCAAAACCCAACTTTTCAAAACAATTCCATCAGAATTTTTATGGTTAATTCAACGCGGCTGAAGCTTTTGTGTTCTATCATTTAATTGTAAATGGCTGGTAAGAATTGCATATCATCACAACACATGTCAGCTGGTGTGAATTTATATGAACAAGAAAAACATTGTGATTTTCGAAAAATATGACGGAGTCAGGTTTGTCTTAGAGCGAAGCCTTGAAAAATATCAGGATAATTTGGATATTTTCACATCCCATTGGAAGAACGAAATTAAAAAACGCATCGAAAGCAAAAATGTGGATTTGTTGATCACCGAATTAAGCAAATACAACCCGGATGGTTTAGAAATCTCGCGTTTCGCAAGGGAGATTGCTCCTGACCTGCAGATCTTTTGGATCACTGTTTTGGGCTGTGATGTATTTCGTGAACAAAAAGAGCAGCTCGGAAACATCTGGTGCATCGAAAAGCCTTTGGAAATTAAAAAGTTCAGAAAAAACGTCTTGCGAGCTTTGGAAAATTAATCTTTATGTTCATAAAATGACTAAGGAAAGGTCTGCGTTTATGTGCGATTAATCGTAAACAACGCTTGAGGATTGCTGTCTACGTTTCTCATTGCAAATCACAACGTTGGTCAGCCTTCTGTGAGTGTGATTTTATTTGAAATATCAATGAGTAAGTTCAAACAATTAGAAAGGATGTCATGTCAACAAAAGTTGGAATAAACGGTTTTGGTCGGATTGGAAGGTTAGTTCTGAGACATCTGGTCAACAATGATGACCTGGATGTGGTTGCGGTTAATGATATTGCGCCCCTGGACAACCTCTTGTACCTGTTGCGCTACGATTCAGTTCAGGACAATCCCAAGGAAAAGATTGTTCAATCTGAAGAAGGCTTCACCTTTGGCGCTCAGAAAATCACCTTTACAAGCGAAAGAGACCCTGCCAATCTCCCCTGGAAAGCCCTGGGGGTAGAAATTGTAATCGAATCAACCGGCTTTTTTACAGATTATGAAGGCGCGTCAAAGCATTTAGAAGCAGGCGCAAAGCGAGTAATCATCTCGGCTCCCGCGAAGAATGTTGAACGCACCCTCTGCATGGGGGTCAACGAAGGGGATTATGACCCGGCCAGGGATCAAATCGTCTCAAATGCTTCCTGCACAACCAACTGCCTCGCCCCGGTGGCGAAAGTCCTGGACGATCAGTTTGGCATTGAATCCGGTTTGCTGACCACCATCCATGCCTATACCAGCTCGCAGGCAATCGTCGATTCGCCGAAAAAGAAATGGCGGCGAGGTCGGGCAGGCGCTGTATCCATTGTGCCTACAACAACAGGCGCAGCGATAGCCACCACAAAAGTGTTGCCCCAGCTGACAGGGAAAATGGATGGCATGGCGATCCGTGTGCCGATTCCTGCAGGTTCGATCATTGATTTTGTCGTCCATACACGCGAAAAAATCTCGGTGGAAGCGGTGAATCAAGCTTTCCGTGATGCAGCGGACTCACCAGGAATGCGCGGCATCCTCGCTACTACGGATGAAGAATTGGTTTCCGCCGATATCATTGGGTCACCTTACTCTGCGCTGGTTGACCTTTCTTCCACAATGGCAATCGGTGATCACGATATCAAGGTGCTGGCCTGGTATGACAACGAATGGGCCTATGCATTGAGATGCGTCGATTTGGCGGCATATATTGCAGGTCAAGCCTAAATTGAAAAACCATTCTATAAAGGAGCGAAAATGAACAAAGGTATTCGGATTGCCAGATTGTTCGGCATAAATTTCAGGATCGATTGGAGCTGGTTATTGATCCTGCTTCTGGTTGTTTGGAACCTGTCCTTTGCTTTTTCGCAAATGCACCCGGACTGGGGATTGACCCTCTCAATTACCATGGGGGTGATTGCAGCACTGATATTTTTCCTGTCTGTGCTCCTGCATGAATTAGCCCATTCGCTGGTGGCGAAAAAACAAGGGATTCCTGTCGACAGCATCACCTTGTTCTTGTTTGGAGGTGTTGCCAACATCCGGGAGGAACCAAAATCGCCCGGGAATGAATTTGTAATGGCGATTTTAGGTCCAATCACCAGCTTGGTGATCGGCTTTGTGCTTTTGCTGCTCGCTGGCCTTGGGTTACAGCCACTGGCACTGATGGGGCAGGACCCAATGGTGATCTTGGAAACCTTAACACCCTTCAGAACGATTGTGTTTTGGCTGGGATCTGTCAATGTGATCTTAGGTCTTTTCAACCTGATTCCAGGATTTCCGCTCGATGGGGGACGGGTGTTACGCTCAATCCTGTGGGCGATAACCAGGAATCTGCGTAAAGCCACCCGTTGGGCATCGTTTGTGGGTCAAATCATCGCATGGTTAATGATAGTCAGTGGTGTTGCGATGATATTTGGTTTACAAATCCCATTTTTCGGTGAAGGATTGGTCAACGGTGTTTGGCTGATCTTAATTGGTTGGTTCCTGAACAGTGCTGCCAGCAGAAGTTATCAGCAATTGATGGTGCGAAACCTGCTCGAAGAGGTGCCTGTTAGCCGGATGACCAAACGCAATCCGCCCACGGTGCCGGCCGATATCACCGTCGATACGCTGGTTGAAAACTACATCATGCAAACCGACGACCACGCCTTTCCTGTCATGGAAGGCGACCGGCTTGTTGGAATCGTGTGCCTGGACGATGTTAGAGGTCTGCAGAGCGAGCTTCGCTCATCAAAACTTGTCTCCGACATCATGACACCACGGTCAGAAATTAAGACCATCGCACCTGATGAAGATGCCTACAAAGCATTAATGACCATCAGCAGAAATGCCATCCGCCAGCTGGTTGTTATGGAGGGCGATGAGATGATTGGATTAATCCGCAGACGGGACATTGTCCGGTACCTCCACTTGCAGTCAGAAGATTTTTTAACAATGCCATCAGTACAAGAAAGGAACACATAAAATGGCCCAATTAACAGACAATGCGTTGAACATAAAGGTGCGGGACGCCATACTAAGCGATGAAGCTTACAAAGGAACCTGGCACATTGACATCCTCGGAGGCGGCGGCGTCATTACCCTGCTTGGCTCTGACCCTCAAAAGACGACTTGAACCTCGTGGAATCCATCGCCAAGCAGCAGGAAGGTGTGGTGAGTGTCATCAATAAGGTGGATATTAATCCTGCCCAAAGCGGGGAGGATACAGATGTTGAAGGATCTCATATCAGGATACTTCCACCAAGGCGGTAACGCCTACAGGGTCAATTTGACTGTTTTGTTAAGCCGCTGATCATGCCTGCATCAAGGATAGAACGATCAGCCTCAAAAAATCACAGACGAAATGCCACTGTTGTAGGCCGCATTCACCCATAATAGCACACAAAAATGACCGAAAGGACGGAATGGATACGATAACAAAGACAAGAATACGTAATCTGATCAACCAATGTGAAGGAAGAGCACTCTCAATCCACATGCCAGCATTTGTGGCAGGGCAAAGAGCAGAACAAAATCCGATCCGGTTCAAGAACCTGGTCAGTCAGGCTGAGAACCAGTTATCTGATTCAGGGATGGGAACGGGTGAGATCGAAACCTATCTTAAGCCTGTTACCGATCTGCTCACAGACGAGCCGTTTTGGCAGCAACAAGCACAAAGTCTGTCGGTTTTCATGGACGCCAGTTCACTTCACATTTTCCGTCTTCCAAATGGCGTTGAAGAATTGGTGACAGTCGGCGATCATTTCCAGATTACACCCCTGATCCCCATCGCAGAGGGGAACGGCGTTTACTTGCTCCTGGCGATTGATCAAGACCGGCCGTGGATATTCAGAGGATCGAAATTTACCTTTGAAAGAATTGATGAATTGGATCTGCCAGAAAGCCTGCAGGAGATGTTTGACCAGTATTTTGAGTTCCATTCTCACCTGAGCTTTCACACCAAAACAGCAACGCCCAACCCCGATTTGCCTGCACAACGGGGCGGAAGATTCTTCAACCAGGGTGGTGGAGATGACATGGATAAAAAAGCGGAGATCATCAACTTTTTCCATCGCTTTGACGAGGCCTTGATGGATTATCTCAGCAGCCAGGATGCACCTCTTGTTTTGGCTGGCGCAGAGTTCCTTCATCATTTGTACCGGCAGGCAAACACCTATCCCAACCTGCTCGATGAAGGTATCACAAAGAAGGTAGATCAAATGGCTGAGGATGATCTCCACGAACTCAGCTGGAACCTTGTCAAGAGCCGTTTCGCGGCAGATGTTGACCAAGCTGTGCAAACCTATCAGCAACTTGCAGCCAAGAAAAAATCAGCAGCAAATCAATTGGAAGAAATCGTCCCCGCAGCTTATTATCAGCGGGTGCACACGCTGTTTGCTGCCAAAGAAGCGCATATTTGGGGAAAGTTCGACCCCCAACATGACCGGTTTGAAAAAGAAACCGGGCCAACAGCCAACAACGAAGATCTGATCAATTTAGCAGCATTGCACACCTTGAAGAACGGCGCCGATGTGTTCATCCTTCCTGAGGGAAGCATGCCCAACGCATCAGCTATCGCAGCAATTCTGCGCTATTGATTCACAAATTATTCGGGGTGTGTTAAGAGCACGTCTACAGAAAGGAAACCCAACAAAACTTACGAAATTCCAACCCTTAATCAACCATGTTCGTCAATCGCAAGGACATGCATTTGTTACGATAAGGTAGGTCGAAGCATTTTAAATTTACAGAAAGGAACCTATGCCCGAGTTTGAAGATTTCCCCTTTGATTTTGAATTCAGAAATCAAACCCAGCAGCCAGATGGAGAGTTCTACGAATTGGCTTTTCAGGAAATTACATCCTTAGCTGAAGGTCATTCAGACATCGTCGGTGCCTCTGTATCATTGGAGGAGTTGAGCTCAGGTGAAACGCCTCATGCATACCAGGCGAGGGTTGTGCTTTATGTTCGTCCTGATCATATTGCTGCAACTGAAGTTGAATCGGGAGCATTGGAAGCCTTGCAGAGGGCATTAGATGCCGCCGTCCGGCAGGTGCGTGAAAAACGAGAAAAGTTACAGAATTATTGAACATTACACGGTGGTAAACAGACAACCAAAAGACTTACAGAAAAGTAAAGGAACAATATGACGATCGCAAAAACCTCATTTGAAATTGGAGAGAACCTTTTTGAAGAAAAATTCTCAAACCAGGAACAGATCGCTGCTGATGATACCGTCAGCCTGTATTTGAATGAAATGGATCGTGTCCCGTTACTGACCCACGCAGAAGAAGTTTCACTTGCCAAGAAAATGGAAGCAGGCCGGATTGCGCGCCAACAGATGTTGGATTTGACAGAGAAAAACGGAAAACTGCATGAGCTAAGGAAAATCGTTGAAGAGGGACAAAGTGCCAGGGCGCATTTGATCAAGGCGAATATCCGCCTGGTGGTCAATATCGCCAAAAAGTACCGCCGCTATAGCTCATCATTTCTCGACCTGATCCAGGCAGGCAACGAGGGGTTAATCCGAGCTGTTGACAAGTTTGACCATACCAAAGGCAATCGCTTCAGCACGTATGCCACCTGGTGGATCAGACGTGCCGTCCTAAGGCATCTCAATCAAAAAGAGCGTACGATTCGATTGCCCAATTACCTTTCTACCCGGATCCGAAAGATCCATCAGGCAAGAAAAGACCTGACCTATCAGCTTTCACGCACCCCAACCGATGACGAAGTCGGCAAGGTGGTGGGTATGCCCGGGGATGAAATCCAAAAGCTGCTTGGCTATTCTCAGCATACCATTTCCCTCGACGAACCCGTAGGTGACGATGGAGACACGCTGATGCAAAATTACATCGAGAATGAGGATGCTCCCAGCCCCTTCATCGAAGTCCGTCAAAAATTCCTCACCGATGATGTGAGCGAGGCGTTGGAAGTCCTCACAGAAAGGGAGGCACAGATCCTGACGCTGCGCTTCGGTTTAGGCAGCGTACGCCCTCACACCCTGAAAGAGCTTGGAGAAATCTTTGGTCTCACTCGGGAACGCATTCGCCAGATCCAAAAAGGTGCGCTCAGGAAATTGCGTTCGCCCTCCGTCCGGAGAAAGCTAAGGGATTACTACGAAGGATGAGCACCCAAAGGAACTAAGAATAACCATTACCCAGAATTAAAAGGAGGTTCAATGCCCTTTACTTACACTTATACAGCCAGAAATGAAGAAAACCCTGATCGGGTTATGACTTTTACGATCATCGAAAATCACATCAAAGTCAATCTGACGGGTTTTGTTGATCAGCTCTCAGACGTCCTTGAGGAGAAAGACCGCAAAGAAGCGCTCAAGCACATCATCTCGACACAATCAGGTACCGCGCTCTATAAAGCTGTGGAACGACTGTCTGGCCCAGTGCACATCAATGATGTCACGCCATCCTATGAAGACGGCCAGTTTAAATTGACGTTCTGGAATCGGGTTGCGGGTTTGAGGTTCGCGCCGATCATCCTTTCCATGGGTACAGTCGACAATCCTGAAGCGGCGGGCCAGTTCATTACCACGCTGCTTGACCGGCAGGACCTAGCGGAAACGCCCGGTTTCTTTGCTGGGCCGCTGGACTATTGGGCGACCTGGCTCGCGTTATTGATCGGTGTGATCACGCTGATCAAATGGCCGCGTAAAAAGAAACAGGAACAAAAAGAAGCATAGCCTTGACCGCAATCAACAGCAAGAAAAACTCGCATCCCAAACAGATGCGAGTTTTTAGTTTTCCGACGAACTTTCTGATTTTCGTATAGTATTACGTCTGATAGATTTCGAAAGCAGCCCTTTATGCGATGTCCCACAGCGCTTTGGCGATAACCTCCTGGTCAACAGGGGTTCTCATGATGCGCACACCGACCGCATTATAAATGGCGTTCGTGATCGCTGGCGTGGTGGGGATGCTGCAGATCTCGCCAACACCTTTCGCTCCATAGGGGCCTTCAGCAGTGGGGTGCTCGACAATAATCGCTTTGATCTTTGGTGTGAGCATAATCCCTGGCATGCGGTAACGCGCCAGGTAATCTGTGACCACATGGCCGTCGTTGACAATGAACTCTTCGGTCAGGCAGTGCCCCAAGCCCATCATGACACCGCCTTCCACCTGCCCCTGGAGGCCAAGGGGGTTGACTGCCATCCCAACATCGTTGGCTGTGATCACGTTGAGCACTTTCACCTCACCGGTGATCCGGTTGACTTCCACTTCAGCGGCCTGGGCAGCAAAGGAATAGGCGAAGTGCATATCTCCGCCGGTGCCCAGCGGCTGTGTTTTGGGTGCCTCATATTCGTAGGTCGCACGAGGCTGCTGTCCGAAACGCTTCATTTCTTCGGCGACCTGACCGTAGCTGATTGCATTGCCATTCGCATGGACAAACCCATCCTTAAACGTGACCTGGGCAGGTTCGATGTCAAATTTCTCTGAAACAAAAGCCGTGATCGCGTTGCGTAAAGTGATGGCTGCATGCCGTGAGGCGTTGCCTGTCAGATAAGTCTGCCGTGAAGCTGTGGTGGGACCGCCATTGGGGGTCAGGTCTGTATCCATCACGAGCACACGCACATTCTGCGGTGCAATGTTCATCTCTTCTGAGACCACAAGCTGCATCACGGCTACCAGGCCCTGTCCCATCTCAGCGGATGAGCTTCGAATTTCAAAGGTGCCGTCGTCAAACATCTCGATTTCAGCATTGGAGATATCTGGCGCGCCGCCGCCCAAGCCGGTGTTCTTGTAAGCAACTGCAAAACCCCACGATCTGACCAGGTGTGGTTTGTCTGGGTCGATAACTGGTTTGAATGGGTCAGGGTTATGCTGGTAAAGCTCTTCCTTCACTCGATCAATACATTCCGTCAGGCCGACGGATTCTTTTAATTCCTGGCCAGTGTTGGTGATGCTGCCAACGTGCAGCGCATTCATCCGGCGTAGATCAACCGGGTCAATATCCAGTTCTTCCGCCAGCATATCAATGGTGGATTCAATCGCAAATACCGACTGCGTGACGCCAAATCCTCGAAACGCACCCGATGGCGGATTATTTGTGTACATCGCGTAGCAATCGCCGCGCACATGCTCCACGTCATAGGGGCCAGCGGAGTGGGTGGTTGCACGCGTCATCACTTTTTCGCCCAGGGATGCGTACGCACCTGTGTCACCGTACAGCTCAGTCTCAACGGCTACGATGCGGCCATCGTTCTTTGCACCAATCTTGACTCGAATTTGGGTCGCATGCCGTTTGGGATGGACCAGAAGACTTTCATGCCGGTTGAACAACAATTTGACTGGCCGTTGAGTGGCATTGGCCAACAGTGCAGCGTGGATCTGGCCGGAAATATCCTCTTTGCCGCCAAAACCGCCGCCCATTTTTTGACCGATAATGCGCACCCGCTCTTCTTCCCAGCCCAGGGCAACCGCTACCTGTGTGCGATCCTGGTAAGGGATCTGTGAGCCAACGTAGATTTCCATCCGGTCATCCTCCGTGGGAACGGCAATGCTGCACTCGGGTTCCATGAAGGCGTGATCAGTCGTTTGTGTGTGGTAAGTGTGTTCCATGACCACATCCGCATCAGCAAAGCCTGCTTCCATATCGCCTTTGCGGACTTTGATATGTTTAAGCAGGTTGCCTTTTTCGTGCAATTGGGGTTGATCATCCTGTAAAGCTTGAACGGGGTTGGTGATGACCGGCAGCAGTTCATAATCGGCAAGAATCAAATCGGCCGCCTGCTCAGCGATCTCCGGAGTCTCAGCCGCGACGATTGCGACAGTATCACCCACATAGCGAACCCGCTGGCCAACGGGGATGATGGCAGGCCAATCCAAAATGATCAGACCGTGAATATTTTCGCCTGGTACATCTTCCGCAGTTAACACCGCAGCCACACCGTCCAAGGCTTTTGCTTTGGTCACATCCAGACTTTTTAAAATCGCATGGGGGACCATAGCCCGTTTTGCTTTCGCATACAGCATGCCCTCAAATTGCAGGTCATCTGTAAAAATTGCCTTGCCAATGACTTTGTCAACGGCATCCGGGCGGGTGTGGGTGCGGCCGACAGTCTCCTGGTGATGGATTGAATCCGGCACTTCAGGATCAGGCAAGGGCTCACCTGTTCGCAGGGTGTGCGCAGCGGCCATGATGGCGTTCTCAATCGTCGGGTAACCGGCGCAGCGGCAGAGGGTGTCTTTCAGTGCATAACGAACATCCTCACTGGTGGGAGTCGGATTGCGTTTGAGCAGGGCATAAGCTGTCATGATCTGGCCGGGGATACAAAATCCACATTGTACCGCACCATGTTTGACAAAAGCCTCCTGCAGGGGATGAAGTTTAATGGTTTCCTGGACGTGCTCAGCCAGCCCTTCAATCGTAACGATCGTTTTTCCATCGGCGCGGGCTGCTGGATAGATGCAGGACATCATCGGCTGGCCGTCAACCAAAACCGTGCAGGCGCCGCATTCAGCTTCATCACATCCGATTTTTGTCCCGGTGAGGTGTAGCCGCTGGCGGAGTAAAGCTGAGAGCGTTTCTCCAGGTTTGATCGGTAAGTGATATTCTTGATTATTAACAGTAAGGGTTATCTCTTGTTTCATATTTCACCATAACATTCTTGGTCGTAGATTGTGGGTCAGGGCAATCTTTCGGTCGGTCATCGGTCATCCAGCTCGCTTCCAGGCTGTCGAGAATGTATCTTTGAACAGGCTCTGAATGATGTATTGCCGGTATTCTGCAGTTGCTCTACGTGGGCTGGTTCTGAATTTTGCCTGCTTTAATAACACATTCAGGGCTCGGTCGAGCAAGTCCTCACTGAATAGCTCGCCTCGTAAAGCAGCCTCTGCTTCAGTGCCTCGAAAAGGTGTTGGGCCGCCAGGGCCGACAGAAATGCGCACATCAGCCACGGTTTCGTCCTGCCTGTCAAGCCATACAGCGCAGTTCAGGATAGGCAGTGCCACACCTTGAGGGCGCATGATGCGCTTAAAGCAAGATGCCTGGCCTTCGCCTGTAAGGGGCACATAAAATCCAGTGATAATTTCACAGGTTTTATCGAGTGCGGACCTTCCAGGACCGACGAAAAGGTCTTTAAAGGGCATCCTGCGCACGCCGCTTGGACTGGCCACTTCAGCTTGTGCATCCAGGGCCATCATGGCGATGGTTCCGTCTGCTGCTGGCAGGGCGTGGGCAACATTGCCGCCTAAAGTGGCGATATTCCGGACCTGCGGTCCAGCAATCAGGTTGCCCGCTTCAACCAGGGCCTGAGCGTGCTGCTTCACCAGGGGGTCACTGATAATCCGGGTGATGGACACCGATGCGCCGATAAAGAGCTCCTCGCCGCGGGGTTCGATCAGGTTCATCTCCTGAACGCTTGTCAGGTCGACCAATGTATGCACCGGTGCCTGCCGACCCTGGCGGATATCCAACAGCATGTCAGATCCGCCTGCGATGGGCATCGCCGGTTGTGGTGCTTTGGTGAGATCTTCAATTGCTTCAGTTACGGTTTTGGGTTGTCTGAATTCTTGCCAAAGGTTCATAGGTGGTATCCTCTTTCTCAAATGTGACGGCGGCACTTTTCGATGGGGTTGACCCAACGCCGCTGGATTAATCAAGCCAGCGACCACCTAACCAATGGGATGTATTTATCTTACCATTTTTGCCTATTGTTCGATAACTGCTTCCTCATGATCTCCAGTTTTCACACCAGCCATCAATAGACCGACCTTTTCGCGGGTGGCCTGGTCCCTCTCAAGAATGTCCATTATTTTGCCTTCATAGATCACTGCAATCCGATCCGAAAGGGCAAAAATCTCATCCAAATCTTCCGAAATCAGCAAAACAGCCGTGCCGTCTTTGCGCTGTTCGATAAGCTGCTCCCTGACATACTCGGCAGCGCCAATATCCAGGCCACGTGTGGGCTGAGCTGCGATAATGGCACGTGGTTTTCGTGACAGTTCTCGGGCCAGCACAATCTTTTGGATATTACCGCCTGAAAGGCTCTTTGCGAGGGTCTTTTGAGAAGGCGTTTTCACCTGGAATTGATCAATCAGTTGGTCGGTGTGCACGGTGATGTCCTTCAACTTTAAAAAGCCATTCTTGGAGAAGATCGGCCGGTTATGCTCCCGTAAGATCATATTTTCTGCGACCGTAAAATTCTTGATCATGCCGTCGCGCATGCGCTCTTCAGGAATGTAAGAAAGCATCCTGTTGGTGAGTTCACCCGGGTCGCAGCCAGTTACATCTTCACCCTCAAGGAAGATACGGCCTGATGCCGGTTTTCGCAAACCAGCCATGACCTCGGCCAGTTCACGCTGCCCATTTCCTGAAACTCCCGCCAACCCCAAAATTTCGCCGGAATAGACTTCAAGGTCAACCTGGTCCAGGCCTTTGGTCCCTCGATCACTCATACAGGAGACGTTTTGGAGCTTTAATCGGACTGCGCCTTTTTGTACTTTGTCAGTGGTGGTGATGAAGTCGATCTCATGACCCACCATCCAGCTTGCCAGATCCGATTTGGTAACCTCAGATGTGGGGCGGGTGCCGATCTTCCGTCCATTGCGTAAAACAGTCACTCTGTTGCTAATATCAACGACTTCGTGTAGTTTATGAGATATAAAAATAAGTGCGTAGCCATCCGTGACCATCTGTCGCATGATGACAAACAGCTCATCGACTTCCTGTGGTGTTAGAACGGCGGTGGGCTCGTCCAGGATCAGCAAAGCTGCGCCGCGGTACAGGGCTTTGATAATTTCAACACGCTGCTGCTGGCCGACAGAAAGCTGCCAGATATAAGCACTGGGGTCAATCCGTAAGCCATAGGTTTCAGCCAGTTCGTCGATCCGCTTAGAGACAAAATCTAAATCTGTCAGCAGTGGGCGTGAGGATTTTAACCCCAAAGCAACATTTTCAGCCACAGTCAGGGTGTCAACGAGCATAAAATGCTGATGGATCATGCCAATTCCAAGTTTGATCGCATCGGTGGGGGAGGTGATTTTGACATGTTGGCCGTTGATATAGATATCACCGCTGTTTTGCTGATACATGCCGTACAAAATCTTCATCAGCGTGCTTTTTCCTGCACCGTTTTCTCCTAACAGGGCATGCACTTCACGGCTTTTGACATCAAAATCAACATTGTCATTGGCGAGGACACCGGGGAACTTCTTGGTGATACCACGCATTTCCAGTATTTCAATACACCTTTGTCCAGAAGGAAGAAGATTGGAATCAGTCATGTGTTTATCCGATTCTACCAATAGGGATATCGGAAGTCCTTGCGGACTTCCGATATCTGAGTTTGATCTGTTTTACTGACGAATTTCGATTTCCACCAGGCCATCAATGATATCTTGAATGGTCTGCTCTGCAGCTTCCATGACGTCGGCGGGAATATCGATTTCAGGATTGAAGGACATCACCAGGCCGCCATTGGCCAGATCGATGATGAATGATTTGCCACCTAACTGGTTCTGTGCCCGCAAGGCGATGATTTCTTCAAGAACCACTTCCCAATGGTAAACCTGGCTGGCCACCACGGTGTCAGGGGCAAAGGAGGCCTGATCAGCCTGGGTACCGAACCAGTAGATGCCAGCTTCCTGCGCTTTGCCAATCGCGCCCACAACCATCTGGGCAGTACCGGTCAGCACATCAGCGCCAGCAGCAATCTGGGTTTCAGCAGCCTCAGAGGCAGCGGCAACATCTGAGAAGGAACCTGTCCAGGTTTCCAAGATCAGGATATCCGGGTCTACAGACTTCACACCAGCCACGAAACCATCGACAAACAGCTTGGCATCACCGGTATTGATGGGGCCAATAACACCGACGACCTTTGATTCGGTCATCAAAGCTGCCATAACACCCATCACATAACCGCCCTCATGCGATGCAGCTTCGTAAGCATACACATTAGGGATACCGAAGGTGTCAACCGTGGTGCCCCAGGCAAAGCTGATGTCCGTGAAGTCGGGTGCAATTTCCTGCAGCGACGAACCGTACTGTGAGCCATGGGCAATGACCATGTCATAACCCTGGGCGGCATAATCACGGATTGCGGCAGCCGCATCATCAACAACGAACATATTTTCAGAGTAAACGAACTGAATGACATCCTCGCCAAATGTCTCTTGCAGGGAAACCATCGCATCGTAAATGCTCTGTGTAAAAGCAAAGTCGTTGATCGCGCTGGGCGAAACTACAGCCATCGAAAGCTCTTCCATTTCAACGGCTTCAATTTCTTCACCAGCGATAATGCTCTGAATGGTTGCTTCAGCAGCAGCCATCACGTCAGCAGGGATATCGATTTCAGGGTTGAAGGACATAACCTGGCCGCCGTTGGCCAAATCGGCAATAAATGATCTGCCGCCGAGCATGCCCTGAGCACGCAGTTCGATGATCTCTTGCAAGATCACTTCCCAGTGGTAAACCTGGCTGGCTACAACGGTGTCAGGGGCAAAGGAGGCCTGGTCAGCCTGTGTGCCAAACCAGTAACCGCCAGCTTCCTGGATCTTGCCGATTGCGCCCACGACCATCTGGGCTGTGCCCGTCAACACATCTGCGCCTGCGGCAATGTGTGTTTCGGCTGCCTCAGCGGCCAGAGCCACGTCTGAGAATGAACCGATGTAAGTCACGCGCACATCAATGGTTGGGTCCGTGGCCAATACACCCTCAACGAAGCCATCAACATACAACTTGGCGTCTCCGGTCTCGATGGGGCCGACCACGCCGATAACCTTGCTCTCGGTCATCATCGCAGCCATCACACCATTCACAAAACCACCTTCATCGGATGCCGCTTCGTAGGCATACACATTGGGGATGCCAAAGGTATCGACTGTGGTGCCCCAGGCAAAGCTGACATCCGGGAAGTCAGGTGCAATTTCCTGGAGCGACGAGCCATACTGCGAACCATGGGCGATCACCAAGTCGTAACCGCTGGCAGCATAATCACGAATGGCAGCAGCAGCATCGTCGACCACGAACATGTTCTCTGAATACACAAATTCAATCACATCTTCGCCATATTCTGCCTGCAGGGCGAGCATGGCATCGTAGATGCTTTGTGTGAATGCAAAGTCATTGATCGAGCTGGGTGATACCACAGCAATGCTCAATGTTTCAGTAATTTCCGGCTCTTCGACCACCGGTTCTTCAACTACGGGTTCCTCAACAGCGGGTTCTTCCACAGGTTCCTGTGGTGCGCATGCAGTAACAATAAAAACCAGAACCATTGTTAAGGCTAAGATTCTAAACAGTTTTTTCATCTTATTTCTCCAATTGTTATAGTTTACAGGTTGACGACAACTTTCCTTCCTTGGATAGATTGTGTTACAACTTTTCTTGATTACAACTCCTTTCGTTCCAGAATGTGACAATCAACTGCATCTAAATGACGTGCATTTAATGATGCCGTGTAGTAGATTATGATCGAAAATTTCCTGCTGTACAAAACATCCTTTTAACCTTCACGCTCAAATGGCTTGGTCAAAGCTGCTGGAGCGCGAACCTTTGAGACCGACAAGGTCAGTACAACAATGGTCAGAATATATGGCATCATGACTGCAAATTCTGGTGGAATAGGTATGCCAAGCACCTGAATCCACAATTGCAAGCCGTTCACTAAGCTGAACAATAAAGCTCCTGCCAGAACGCCCCAAGGGCGCCAGGCGCCAAAATACACCAATGCCACAGCAATAAAGCCCTGACCAGCGGTCATACCCAATTGGAATACGTTCAACAGCGCAATGGAAAGGGAGGCGCCAGCCAAACCAGCCATAGTGCCCCCAAATATCACCGTGAAATAACGCACTCGGGCTACACTGACACCCAGGGAATCGGCAGCCTCAGGGTTCTGTCCAACCGCCCGGATCTTTAATCCCAGGGTGGTATTGTTGAGCACATAGGCAGAAATCGGAACCAAGAGAAAGGCAATGTAGACCAGGATGTTCTGGTTGAATAAAATATTGCCCACATAAGGGATCTCGCTCAGCAGGGGGATGGCAATACGTTGAAATCCGCTGACCGTCTCGACGGTGCCAATTAACAACTGAAACAGCAGGTTGCTCAAGCCTAAACCAAACAGGTAAAACCCGATCCCGCTGATGCCTTGCTGGGCATGCAAGTTGATGGTGACAAAAGCCATCGCCAGGCCCATCAGGGCGCCCACGCCCATACCCGCCAGCACACCAAGCCACAAATTTCCCGTCAGTTTCGCCACGTAAAAGGCAAAAAACGCACCCAGGAGCATTTGGCCTTCAACGCCGAGGTTCAGAACTCCACTGCGCTGGCTGTAGGCCTCACCGATGGAGGCAAAGAGATAAGGGGTTGCGAGGCGGATGCCTGAGGCAAGAATACCTAGAATAACTGTAGTATTGAACAAGTCAGAAATCATGGCAAGTTCTCCGCTGATGAAACGTGGGGTTCTTCTGACGCGACCGCATGGGTTTCCTCTTCCCGATCGACAGACAGCCGCTTGCGCTGCCTTTTCTTGCGCCAAATTTCACTGCTGACGACAAACACAACCACCAGGCCGTTTAGCGCCGTGATCAATGCTGATGGGATTTGCACAACCCGTTGCATTGCGTTTGCGCCGACCAGCAAGGCGCCAAACAGGACAGAAGCAGGTATGGTGATGATGGGATGGAGTTGGCCAAACAATGCAGCAACAATGCCATTAAACCCGGCCCCGCCGGTGAAACCCGTCGGCGATCCATCTGTGATCATCCGGTAATTCACCCCGTAAACCTGGATAGCACCAGCTAAACCAGCCAAAGCGCCGCTGAGGAGCAAAGCCAGAACAACGTACCGTTTAACATGGATGCCCGCATATTTCGAGGCATGTGGGTTTTGCCCCACAGCCCGGATGCGGTAACCCGTTGTCGTCCGCCAGAGTAGAATGTACACCAAAATCGCCAGGATGACGGCTATCACCGAGCCGAAGTGCAGCCGGGTGGGCTGCCACAAGCGCGGCAGGCGAAATATCTCTTCCAGCCGCGCGGTTTGCGGGATTTGAGAGGCAATATCTGCCTGTGCAGGGTCAATCAGGGGACCGGTTAGAAAGAAATTTTTAAACTGAACGGCGATGGCATTCATCATCACCGTGCTCAGGATTTCGTTCACATTGAAATAAGCCTTCAAGACCCCCGGAATACCTCCCCAAATGCTGCCGGCAATCGCACCCATCAACATCCCAAAAGTCACATTGAGCCACCCCGGAAGGTTTGTAAAGGTTAACCCGAACCACACGCCAACCAGCGCGCCGACAATCATCTGACCTTCACCGCCAATATTAATTACATTGCCGCGGTAGGCAATACAAATGCCGACACCAATTAAAAGGAGAGGGGTGGCCCTGACCAGAGTCTCAGCAAAGGCATTTTGACTGCCAAAAGCGCCATCGATCAGGGCGCGGTAGGCTGTAATTGGGTTGACACCAAGAATGACCAATAAAATTGCCCCAACCAACAGGGCGGCGAGCGTTGCAAATACCGGCAATAAAGCATCTACCAAGGAAGCCAAACGAGATTTCATTGTCTTCTTTCTCTCCGAATCGTCATCTAAAGGCGATCGTTGAACAGTTTTTCCATTTTACCTGATTTTCTATCGATTCGAGTAATTTTTCCCAATATACCACTGCCCAACATAATAGAACTACCATTAATATCTCCTCAGGTAGGGAGTCCCTATAAATACGTAGAATGATATTTCATTTATTTTACTATAAGGTTTTTCGATATCATTGATTTGTCTAGACGAGCAAATCCAGCCCGGGCTTGCTTATTCTTTCAGAGATGATCCTCACATGTATGGGCGAGAACACTTGTACAATCATTATACAACGCATGCTATTCTATGGTCCACGAAAGGGGATACCCGGGCAGCAACAATATCTGAGGCTGGCGGCCGATTATGATATCCGCTGTACTTGACTCCATTGCGCTGTTTCCACACGGGGATTGAAGATTGAGTTCGACCAGGAATGTAACACAAGCAGAAGGTCTAGCTCGAGCAAAGTCGCAGGCGAGCGCGTGTCGCACTTGCTCAACCCAATACCCAGAAAGTAATCCGCTTGATTAGTAAGAAATCGTCTAAAAAGTATATAGTTTTTGAAAACCGTTATTCTCATAAACTATATTTGCCCGTAAAAAGCTGCTAAGAACAGGTGTTTAAGTGCGACTCGTTTCTTAAAATATGAGGTTCAAAAATGGCACAAAATCGTTCCTGTGTACCAGATCAACTGGATAGCGCAAATTCCGAACCGTTCTGCTGCCGAGCGCCCTGGCCGCTGTCACACAACCCTGTATACAAAATGACTTGTTTAATGCTGTGATGATTTATCTGCCGCAGCTTGTCACCGCGCCGCAAACCCCTGTACTCAGTAAACGCGGCCTTTTGGCTGCCGCTGGAAACCCAGGGAGCCGCCTGCCTACAACTCGCCGATCGCAATCGAAACGAGGTAAGCGATTTTCCCCTACCAGTAAGATCATGAGTGCTGTAAGCAACCCGTATCTCCAGGAGCACCATCTAGTTGATACCGTAAAACTCTTCAACAAGACCGCACATCCACATACTAAATGCTATTACATCGAATTCTTTTGCAGTTTATGATTATTCAATCCCTGCCCATTCTTCTGGTTCACCTTATTAAGCTCAAGATTCAGCGCGCCGCCCCTGTTTTCCGGGCGGAGAAACAGCTCATTGACTGGGTTTTAGGGTCATTAATGCTATACTATACGAAAATTCTATGTTTATTAAGCGTAATCGCTAAGACTTTATCAGAGCAATCAAATTGGGATTGGCCTTTGCGACAATCCCATCCCTCTACAAACGTTAACCGATATTTTGTTTTGCATTTAGGTGTGCAAATCTTGCACGCTTTCTTCCTGGTCCTGCGCCCTTTTAGCTGAGAAAAGCATGGTGCTCAGCCTAACCCACCCCTGTTTGAGGTCATTTTTCTTCAGCCGCCATGTGCCGATGATGCCGTATGGCAGGAACATGACGATGAGAATAAACAAAATCCCGAACACCAGCGGCCAACGGGCACCAAACCAGGTGTAAAAGAACTGGCTGATCGTTTGCATGATAGCTGCACCCAGGATCGGCCCCACCAGCGTGCCCATGCCGCCTAAAATCGTCATGATCAGCGCGTTGATGGTCATCACGGTCGAGACCATGGTTGGCGTCGCACTGGTGTTCCAAATCGAGTATAAAGCTCCGGCCAGGCCGGCGAAAATCGACGATGAAACAAATGCGATCGTCCGGTATGTGACCGGGTTATACCCGATCATGCGCATTCGGTCTTCATTTTCACGGTTGGCAATGATCACACGCCCTGTCGGTGAGTTGACCATCCGCCTCATCAACAGATAACACAGGACAAGGAAGGCCAATGAAATAAAATACACGGTCAGCCGATTTTGCGTTGGGTTCATCCACATGGGTACCGGGACGCCATGCAAGCCCTCATCTGCGCCGGTCCACCTGTGAAAGTCCGTGGCTTTCACTAAAATATGCATTGCAGATCCCAGCGCCAGGGTCAACATCGCGAAGTAGGCGCCTTTTAACCGTATAGAACTGGCAGCAAACAGTAAACCGATCAGAATGGAGACCAAGATCACAACCAGGAATACCACCAGGAGAACGAGCGCGTCGGTGATGTTCACACTGCCGACCATCACGCGGTAGCTGCTGGTGATTGGTGGTACCACATGCTTCATCAGGAGGCCAAAAGCATACGCTCCCCCACCGAAACTGGCCGCATGCCCAAAGGAGAGGATGCCGCCGAATCCCATCAGCAGGTCATAGCTCATGGCAAAAACCGCCATGATGAAAAAGATGATCAGCTGGCCCTGCCAGAACTTTGTCACCCCTTCATTCAGCCCGGTACCGGTGATTAGGTTCATCACAAACGGAAATACGAGAAACACAAACAGGAAAACCAAAAGCACCCATTCACTCTTGATCGTCGTGAGCAGACGGTGTCTTTTTAAGGCCACAGGTTTATTCGCCATAGTGTTTCTTACTCCTTCTTCCCAAACAGGCCTTGAGGCTTGATGAGCAGCACAATGACCATGATGATGACCGTTGACGCTTCAGCAATGGCGGGTGACAGGGAAAGTTTAAGCGCAAAATAATCGCCAAAGGCACGCCCCATACCCAATATGATCGCACCCACGAAAGCCCCGACATAGCTGCCCATGCCGCCAATTACAACAGTGATAAACCCGAGCATTTGGAACTGGTCTCCCATCAACGGCTGGATTGGCAGGAACGGTCCGGCACCAATCCCTCCCAAGGCGGCCAGGGCCACGCCAAAAGCAAACACAAACGTAAATACCCGTTTCACATTGATGCTCAAAGCTTCCACCATTTGCGGGTCCTGGACACCTGCCCGAATGATCATTCCCAACCGTGACTTCGTCATGATGATGGTGACGATAGCAAACATCACAACGCCAAGAAAGATCACAAACAGGCGATATGTGGGAAAGGTCACTCCGTAAATATCAATCGTCGCATTACCATTTTGCAGCCAAGCGAGCAAGTCAGGCGCTTTCCCCGACTGGGCAAACAGCGGAGGGCGGACCATCTGATACGCCAGTGGGTCCCACAGCAGCTGGACGAGCTCGCGGATCACAAAGCTCAGCCCTAGGGTCATCAGCACAATAAAGAACGGCCGCGCATACAACGGCCTGATGAGTGTGATTTCAACAACAGCACCGAACATCAAACCGAAAATTACGGCAACAACGATCGCGATTACAAATCGCCAGTTGCCATTCATCAATAAAATCGCAACTGGGGCTGATTCTCGGATCAGTGTGGTGAAGATTGTGAGAATCAGCAAGGTGATCGGCACGATGGCTTTTTTAAGCTGATCTTCCATAGGTGCAATCTCACTCTTGACCCCGGGTTTCGATGAAGCGAATGCCACCAACAAACCGGCCAGGATCAGCAAAACCGGCCGATACCAGAATTGGGCAAGCGGTTCCTGGGCGCTGATCTCAGCGAGAGGATTGCCCGCAGTTGTGGTTGTGGCCGCGACCATGGCTGTGCTGGCCAGTTCCAGAATGTTGAAATTCAGAAACGACAAAACCAGTAGCACCAACGCAAGAACGTAGGCGATCTTTGGTAGCGCTTTTTGCCATTTTTCTGCGATTTGCCACCGGGTCAGATAAGGTTTGATGACCGGTGTCATCAACACGCCGCAGGTGAAGGCGACCACTGTCGGCAGCATACCAAAAATGAAAGTGGGATTTGTGTACAGCTGCCAGCCCATGTATGCGCCCAGCATGAACATCGCGCCATGGGCAAAGTTGAGCACATCCATCAATCCAAAGATCAGCGATAAGCCAGCCGCCATCATGAAGAATAATGAGCCCAATGTCAGCCCGGAAAGCGTGGTGCGGATAAAGGGTTCCTTGCCGGCATACAGGTACAGCGCAGCAATGACACCGATCACAACTGCAGCGACAATCACGTAGGTGATGATTTTCTTATACCTGGGCTTCATGTTCCATCTCCAATTCTTTTCGGGTCTTGATGCTGGCGCCTAAATACTGGTGAATCATGTCGGCATCGTTGACCAAATCTGCCATCTTGCCGGTGTGAACGCTCTTGCCGTCATCAATGATCGTGAAACGCTCTCCAAGTTGGCTGGCCATGATAAAATTTTGTTCAACAAGCAAAATTGACGTCTTTTCACTCAACGTGCGGATGGCTTCCATCATCTGCTGAATGAGGATCGGGGCCAACCCCTCACTGGGTTCATCAATCAGCAGCAGTTTGTTCTCGGGAACCAATGCCCGGGCAACTGCGAGCATTTGCTGCTGCCCGCCTGAGAGGTGGTTACCTGGCAGCTTATAAAGCCGTTTTAGATCAGGGAAGAGATTAAAGATGAAGTCGGCACTGCGGTCCAGGTCTCCCTTTTTCCGCTCAGCCAGTTTCAGGTTTTCCATCACAGAAAGCGCCCGGAAAATCGCACGATGCTCAGGAACGTACCCGATGCCCAGATTGGCGACATTGAACGCCCGTTTTCCCTGGATTTCCATCCCGTCAAATATGACCCTGCCCTCTTGCGGAGGCGTGAGACCCAAAACGGATTTGAGTGTGGTTGTCTTCCCGGCGCCGTTCCGCCCGAGTAAAACAGTGATAGAACCCCTGGGCACCCTGACCGATACGCCTTCCAGGATGTGAAATTGCCCGATGTAGGTGTTAATATTCTCGATGACGAGGATATCATCAGGTTGTGCGTTAATATCGTTCATGCCAATTCTCCATAAAGGTCACCCAGGTAGGCGATCTGAACCTGCTTGTTGCTGGCGATTTCGCCCGGTGACCCCTCCGCAAGAATGCGGCCTTGGTTCATCACCGTGACCACATCAGAAATGGACATGACCATGTCCATGCGATGCTCCACTAAAATGGCGGTGCGTTCGCGCTGCTGAACGATGCGGTTAATGATGTTGATCAATTCGGGCACCTGCTCTGAAGACATGCCCGCAGTCGGCTCATCAAAGAGCAGCAACTCCGGGTCACAGGCCAGCATGATCCCCAGCTCGAGCTTGCGTTTTTCCCCATGGGCCAGGTCCCGGGCAAGAAAGTATGCCCTGCCCGTCAAGTCCACCATGTCGATCACTTCCTGTGCTTGCTGGATGTATTGCGGAAAATCATCCGCTCGTTGGAAGAGTTTAAAATTATCCTTGCCCTTGGCCTGAGCAGCCAGGCGAATGTTTTCAACAACCGTCAGGTTTGGGAAGATATTTGTGATCTGGTATGATCGGCCGATGCCCAGATGCGCCCGTTTATATGGAGGCAAAGATGTGATATTTTCACCCTTGTAGAACACCTCCCCTTTCGTGGGCGGCATCACACCGCTTAGCAAGTTGAACAAAGTGGTCTTGCCTGCGCCATTTGGGCCGATGATGGCATGCATCGTCTTTGCATGGATCTTAATGCTCACATCATCAACAGCCACCAACCCCCCAAATGCTTTTGTGAGGTTTTTTGCTTCAAGAATGATATCCTCTGCCATACAATTTGTCCTTAATTAAAATAATTATATACAAATTCAATAATGCCGATACAGAATGCAACAATCCAGATCATGAAAATTAATGATATAGAAGGAAAGTAAACCTATTTATTGAACACCTGGGGAGAGGCAGTACCCCTCCCCAGGGTATGGATGATATAGTTTACTCAACCGGGATGGTCGGTAAATCACCGCAGCGAGCTGCATATTCGCCAGCCAATGTGCAGGGTACACCCAATTCGTCGTATTCCGAAACGTAAATGGTCTCAAAGAACTGGTATTCATTGATCCCATCGCCGTCAAGGTCAGGATTCAAGTTGACAAGCTGCAGAATGTTCATGGGCTGCTCGCAAACATGATCCTCTGGGCGGATATAATACGTGCCTTTCGGCCCTTCGAATTTCAGACCCTCTAAAGCAGCGATCATGGCCTCAGCGGACGTGTCGCCTCCGGTGATCTCCAGGGCGTTGGCTAAAGCAATGGCCGAAGCCATGCCACCTGCCGTGAAGAGATCCGGGTAGGCATTAATGGCACCATCGGGTTCGTCTTTATAGCGTTCGAAGTGATTTTCCACCAGCCAATCGTTGACTGGATTGTCAGGAACGGTGTAGTGATAGACGTTCAAACCGATCGAGCCGAGGGTGTCCTCGCCAAACACGGCCGCAAAGGATGCGTTATCACCAAACCCAGTACCGACAGTCATGGTCTCAAGTGTGCCCATGTCCGCCATGTTCTGGAACAGGGTGACATAACCGGTTCCGGACCAGGTCAGGAACAGGTTCTCAGCGCCTGAATCCATCGCCTGTTGAATATAGGGGGTGAAGTCCGTGGTCTCAAAGGGTGCGTAGATATCAGCGATCAACTGCCCACCGAATTGTTCCACAGAATACTTCAATGCTGCGCCAGAACCCTGCCCGAAGGCGTTATCCACACCAATATGGGCAAAATTCGGTCCGACATTCTCCACCAGGTATTTGGCGATGATCAGTGTATCATCAAAGCTGGTCCGGGAGGTTCGGAACACAAAGGGGTTGAAGTACAGACCGGTCATGAAGTAGGAAGCGGCCGGGTCAATCATCAGGATGATCTCGTTTTCGAGGGCCACATTGGTGAGCGCAATAGCACTGGCTGAGGAAACAGGCCCCTGGATCAGTTCAACGCCATCCCGTTCGATCAGCTCGAGGGCAAGCGCAACGGCCTTCTCAGGATCACCTTCATCATCTTTGACGATCACCTCAACCGGGCGGTTGGCAATGATGTATCGGCCCTGGTCATCGGTCTGACCGCCGGACATATACTCAAGGCCCATCAGAAAACCGCGCTGCTGCTGCAGACCGTACAGGGCCATCAAACCGGACATCTGGCCAATCTGGCCGATCTTGAGCACAGGCCCCAAAGCCTCTGCTTCGGGTTCTTCTTCGGGTTCTTCCACCACCTCTGGCTCTTCTACCGGTTCTTCAACGACTACTTCTTCGACCACTGGTTCTTCCACAACCGTTTCGGGGACTTCCTCGACCTGCTGCACACAGGAGGTCACCAGCAAGGGGATGATGACCAGGATGGTCAATATTGTTAAGCGTGCCTTTTTCATCTTTTACTCCTTCAATTGTTTAAAATGAATTTTACTTTCAAAAATTGAGCTGCAGTTTCTCTTTATGAACCTCCTCACTAAAAAAGCCGATCAGTTAGTTGTGCTTTGTAACAAAACCCAATAATAACGTGTTCAAAACATGCGGTTTTTCCAGACACAGTGCGTGGCCTGACCCGGGCACCATCACCCATTCGCTTGACGGAATCTGTCCGGCAATGATCTTTGCATACTCGCGGCCTTTGATCAGATCTTCTTCGCCCGCAATGACCAGCGTCGGAGCGGTGATCTTTGCCAGCTCGTTTGTGAAATCAAGTGCATAAAAGGCTTTCATCAGCCAGGCCAGGGCTTCCATATCCAGTTGGGCATATCGTTCAAGCGAACTGTCGATGAAGGCCTGGTTTGCTGCTATCCATGTCTCAGCAAAGTTAACCGGGAAAGATGTCTTCAGAAGCAATTCCGGATCGTTCCGCTCTGCGGCCATCAGCCAGGGGTAAGTTTGAGCCCTCAGGAGCGGGTGAATTTCGCTGACGCCGTCGATGACAATCAGAGATTTCGTTTTGAGTGGATGGCGTAGCGCAAACACCATACTGATCTCAGCGCCATAGGAAATCCCGCCAATATGGGCGCTGTCGATTTCCAGGCCATCCAGCAGGCCAGCCAGATCATCTGCGTGCATTTGCATCGAATACGGTCCTTGGGGATGATCAGATTGCCACATCCCACGGCAATCATACAGCAAAACGCGCAAATGCTGCTCCAGAGCCGTTTTCTGGTACATCCAGCTGGCTGTTCCCATCATGATCCCATTCGACAACACCAGCACAGGCGCATTTTCAGGACCGGAAAGCTCATAATAGAGGTGAATGTCGTTAACTTTGATGCGCGGCACAGTAAAAACCTTTCAATCAGGCGGGGGTAAACGCCAGGTATTTTTTGGAGTGGTCTTCCTTGCCCCGATTAATCGTTGTCATGGCCAGTTCCGTCCCAATCTTTATGTTTTCAGGATGGTTCACGTCCACACCCAGAATTTGGGCAGAAATCTTAGGTCCTTCCTCCAGCGCGACGACCCCTACACAATATGGGTTCCTGGCATCATAACCGGCTTCCGCCATCATTGATGAGGGCACATAGATCACCGTGTAGGCCATCAGCTTGCCCTTTCCTAAAAAGGTGACCACCTCCGTATTCGATCCAAGGCAATCGGGGCAAATGTGTCGCTGAGGGGTTGCCACAGCGCCGCAATCCAAACAATGCGACCCTATCAGTTGATCCGATTCGAGTGCTCTGAAAAATTCCTTGCTGTTCATGGAAAAATCGGTCATTTTATACTCTCCGCTCGAAAATATTCACGACACAGGTTTGACCTGTCCCGCCCACATTGTGGGTCAATCCATACCGGGGATCTCCCTTAACTTGCCGCTCTCCGGCAAGGCGATTCAATTGCTTCCAAATTTCAACCACCTGGCCCACGCCTGTGGCGCCAACCGGGTGCCCTTTGGATTTCAACCCGCCAGACGTGTTGATCGGGTGTTCCCCGTTTAGTGCAGTTTTACCATCTATAGCGGCCTGCCAGCCTGTGCCCCGCTCAAAGAACCCCAGGTCTTCCGAGGCGATGATCTCGGCGATGGTGAAGCAGTCGTGCACTTCTGCCATGTCGATATCTTGCGGCCTGAGATTAGCCATTGCATAGGCCTGACGGCCGGCTTCAACCGCCGCCGGGATACTGGAAAGAGTCTCTCTTTCGGGTAAGGCACCATCACTCGCCTGACCGCTGCCCACAAGATAGATCGGTGTGTCGGTGAAGCTATGCGCCAAATCTTCCGAAACCAGCAGCGCAACTGCAGCCCCATCGGAGACTGGAGAGCAGTCAAACAATGCCATCGGCCAGGCGATCATGGGGTTGCCCTTGGGATCACTTAAGAAATCAATCTCGTCCTGCCAATCGGGGACGGGACGCCCTTTCTGTTCTGCGCGCACCTTCTTTTGCTCCATGATCGCTTGGATGGTCTGCCCGAACTGCGCTTTATCATTCAACGCCCCATTATTGTGGTTTTTAATGCTCACGTGATAAAAGGCAGACCGGTCAGCCTGGTATGCATGCATATAAGCAGTGGCCATTGCACCATAGAAGCCCGGGAAGGTAAACCCAACAGGCACTTCGAACTGCGTATCCGCTGCTGTTGCCAGCGCTTCAGTGACCGCTGAGATCTCGAGGTCTGTCATCTTCTCGACCCCGCCCACCAAAACAGCATCATACTCGCCTGAAGCGACAGCCAGGGCGGCCTGTCTGAAAGCCACCCCGCCTGAAGCACAGGCGTCTTCGATGCGCACCGCGGGGATCGGAGACAAGCCTGCCCAACTGGCCAAAATCGGGGCAAGATGGGCTTGTTTTTCGAATTGGTCGCTGCTGAAGTTCCCTAAATACAGGGCTTCAACCTTTTTAGGATTGTATGCCGGCATGGATTCCATCAAATCGAGATAGGCTTCCATGAACAGATCGCGTGAATTTTTGTCCGCATAAGCGCCGAACTTGCTGAGACCTACCCCGACAACTGCAACCCCTCTATTCCATTTTGAATCAGGCATTGAACGCTCCACCTTTTCTCATTGTTCCTTGATATAAATCCGTGCCCCAGAAAGGTCCTCTGGCCGGTCCTCTCCTGGGCTGGCAACGAGGGCCATTGTTAATTGATTCTCTTCAATTTTGATGCGCCCTTTAAACTCTCCCACAAACCCCAAAGTATGTTCTGTCTGCTGGAGTGTGATGTTTTCCCCATCAACGGCATACGAGCCGCCAGACACAATCCCCATGGGTTCGTATTCTGCTGTAAAAGTGCCGTCATCATTGAAGGCAAACCACAAGCCGTGGTAAGCCTGGCCGTCTGCCTGGACCCACTTTCCAGTGATTTCTGCCATTGAGACCTCCTCCTTCTTAGAAAACCGAATTCGGGACAATGCCCAGCCGATGCGCTTCGTCACGGATCCAATCCCTAAAGTTCGGGTGGGCAATTTTAACCAAAGCTTCCATGCGGTCCCTGACGCAGCGCCCTCGCAACTCAGCCACGCCGTACTCTGTGATGATCGTATCCACGTCCTGGCTGGGGATGGTTACGCCAGCTCCCGGTGCTAGCGTCGGGACAATGGTCGATATACTGCCATTTTTCGCTGTTGAGCGCAGGGCGATGATGCCCCGCCCGCCTGGCGACATTTGGGCGCCGCGGTGGGTATCCAGCTGGCCGCCCGTCCCGCTGAATTGACGTGTACCGATGCTTTGTGAGCACACCTGCCCGAGAACATCCACTTGAATGGCAGTGTTCACGCTGATCATTTTATTGTTTTGTGCGATCACATACGGGTCATTGGTATACCGGCCTCGGTAAAGTTCTATATCTTCGTTCTTGTCGATAAAGGTATACAGTTTGCTGGTTCCCAGGGCAAAAGCGCCAATCGTCTTTCCCGGATGCAGCGTCTTTTTCCGATTGGTTACCACGCCGGCTTCCATCAGATCAACCATGCCGTCCACAAGCATCTCAGTGTGAATGCCGAGGTCTTTGCGATCCATGATGAACGCTGTAATCGCATTGGGAATCCCACCAATCCCCAGCTGGACCGTGGAACCATCCTCGATCAAATCGGCAATATAGCCTCCGATTTTTTGCTCAACCTCTGTAGGCGGCTCAGAGGGTAAATTCACCAAAGGCGCATGGTTCTCAACCAGGTAGTCCACCTCGGAGATGTGCACCAGCGTGTCCCCATAAACCCAAGGGAGGTTCGCATTAACTTCAACAATCTTGAGATCGGCTGCTTCAAGCAGATCTTTCTGAACGATCAACCCTAAGGAGAGCGACATATACCCATCAGGGTTGGGTGGCGTGGCTGTACCCCAGAAAATGTCCAAATGACCTTTTGTAGCGTTTAATTTATCCGTGGCAGCCCGGTGCAGGTTGTTGGGGATATACGAAACGCGCCCCTCGGGATGATACTGGCGGTCCGAATAGCTGTAGAACCAGTTTTCATTAAATACGTGCCCTGCCATATCAGCTCTGGTGAAGACGTCATAAGCGCGCATGGGTAAACAGGTCCAGCAATGCACATCTTCTAACGATTTCGCATTTGCAGAAAGCGCTGTCAGCAGGCCAACAGGTTCTGCACCAGCAATCCCCACGCCGATGGTCTGTCGGGATTTCACCATTGCTGCTGCTTCAGCGAGCGATATATAGTGGCCTTTAAATGGCTTTGACGGCATGATAAGGTCTCGCTTCTCTATTTCGGCATCCTGAACGCAACGGCTGCCTGGTTATATCCAACACCTGAACCGATAAATACGACCAGGTCACCTGGCTTGATTTTGCCCAGCTTACGGGCATCATCAAAGGCCATCGGTAAGCAGGCTGAACCGGTATATCCCCATTTGTCCATGATCCAATGGGCCTTTTCTAAGGGCAGCCCGATCTCTTCCATCACCAGTTTAATGCTGTTGAGACGCACCTGGGTGAAAATCACAAAATCGATTTCTTCGATGTCAAAATTGCCATTTTTCGCCACTTCACGAATGCGTTTTGGCCATCCTTCATTGTTGACCTCCGGCGGAAAAGCCGTGACCAATTTCACCTTGGTCTTCCCGGATTCCACATTTTCCACCGTGGCTGGCTCTGCTGTTCCCCCTGCGTAAATGCCCCAATTGGGGTAATAGGAGCCATCGGCAAAAAAGGCTGATGAGATAAATCCCGGCTTGTCACCGGGTGCCAATACCGCTGCACCGGCGCCGTCGCCGTAGAAAAAGCTGATCACATCCGTTTTAAAATCAGCCAGGCGATGCATCATGTATGCGCCAATCACCAGGACGTACTTCAGGTGTGGATTGGTGCTGATCAGACCCGCTCCAAGGGCTAGACCGGTCGGAAAACTGGCACAAGCACAGCCGACATCAAATGTGCCCGCGTTTTTCGCCCCAAGTTTTTCCTGGACCACCACCGACGTCGCTGGCGTGATATAGTCTGGCGAATCTGTGCCGAGAATGATCAGGTCGACATCGTCAGGGGTGATACCGGCGTCTGCTAAAGCATCTTTGGCGACCTCTACTGCTAAATCTGAGGTGGCCATGTTTTCGTCAGCGTAAAAACGGGTTTTAATATTTGAACTGGTCTCAAACTTGCCTACAACGGCCTCTAAAGCCGGGTTGACTTCAGCCATCCATTGTGCAAAAGTATCATTTGTGATTTCATTATTAGGTACATATCGGCCGGTGCCAATGATGTTCGCGTATCGTTCCATTTCTACCTTTCTCTCTCTTGTTGGTCATATTAACAGGGCAACACACACTGTTTACGTCCCTAAGACCATCCCGCCGTCCACACTGATCGTTGAGCCGTGCACATAGGCTGCCTCATCACTTGCGAGCCATGCATAAATATTGGCAACATCCTCCGGTTGGCCCATCCGCCCCAAGGGTGTTTTTGCAGCCAGGCTTTCCAGGATCTTTTCTGGCATCTTCTTGACCATTTCGGTCAAGATGAACCCGGGGCAGACTGCATTGACACGGATATTGAATCGCCCTAATTCCCGTGACCAGGTTTTGGTCATGCCAATCACACCAAATTTCGTCGCAGCATAATTGGTCTGTCCAAAATTGCCGTAAAGCCCGACAATTGAGGAGGCATTGACGATCACCCCCCCGCCCTGTTTGATCATCTGTGGGGTCACAGCCTGGGCACAGTTAAATGTGCCTTTGAGGTTAACATCAATCACCAGGTCAAAATCTTCTTCAGACATCTGGCTGACCACAGCGCCTTCCTTGTATTTCACAAAGAGCCCGTCTCGGGTGATGCCGGCATTGTTGATCAGCACATCCACCCTGCCGAATTTTTCCACCACATCATCCACCCAGGCCTGAACCTCAACCCGATTGGTGACATTGACCTGGTAGAACAAAGTTTCCCCGCCCAGCTGGGCCGCAAGGGCTTGCCCGCGATCTGCATCGAGATCACAAATGACGACCTTGGCACCCTCTGCAATAAATTTCTCAGCACTGGCTTTGCCAATCCCCGCCGCACCGCCAGTGATTAAACACACTTTATCCCTTAACCGCATAGAAACGCCTCCTCAGAGATCCATAATCCAAATAATGACTGACGCTTGATAGCTCTTCAAGCCGTGCATCAATTGCAGTATAGCAAATGACAATTACAAATGGGTTACGAGGGGGTAACAAACTGGCAGGGCTGGCCTGGATTACTGTGCTTGCACCAGTTGATGGTACAGGGTTTCAGTCTCACGGGAGACCGGTGCGTTCAAATCGTCCTGGAGAGTTCTTACACATTGGTTGTAAACCTCATGGACCATTGAGTGCCGTCCTGAATTGTGGAAGATAAGCATTTGGGCGCGATAGGCTGCTTCCCAGTAACGGTCCTCACTGAGAATTTGATAGGTGATTTCCAATGCAGCAGCGTGGTTTCCCTGATCCAAATGATTGTTCATCACCCGGTCAGCCGCCAAAAGGAATTGCTGATGGTAATACTGCTCTTCGATCGTCAGCCACTCTCGAACCGGACTGTCGGCAAAATAGCGGCCTTTATAAAATGTCAAGGCGTTTTCCAATCCGCTGGGTGAGGCACGTTCAATTTGTTCTGTAAATAAATCGGCATCGACGATGATGCGCGCTTCAGGTCTCAGGCGATAGCTTTCCTGCCGCCGCTCAATAAAAAACGGGGTCATCCCACGCGGTCGATCCGGCTCCAACACCTGGTTGACCGCATTGTAGATCACCTTCAGGTAATTAGCGCTCTGATCAGCCGAGGATTCAGGCCACAGCCATTCGTGGATTTGGTCTTTATGCACCCATTTGCCTCGCAGGGCGATCAACATCTGAAACAGCTGGCGTGCCTTTTCACGCTTCCAATCCTGGGATTCAATCCTTTGATCGCCGCGCCACACACGAAAACGCCCTAAAGTCTGCACCCACAGTGTGGAGCCGGGATGGTAATGATCTTTCGGTATCCCCCGCTGATTAATCAATCGGTCGAGGACATCTGGCGCTACCCCGTTTGCATAGGCAGCTATGGCTAAAGGATAAATGGCTTCACGATCTTTGAGGCCCAATAAAGATTCGGTCTTAAGTACAAACCCATAATCGTGTTGCCTGACCAGGGAGAGACACTTTTCAAAATAGTTGAATGCCGTGTTCCGGTATCCCTGTTCCCACGCAACAAGCGCCAGCCACATCCGGGAAACACACAAGGTAAAAGAGTCTCTGACCTTGATCGAGGAGGCCTCAGCAGCCATTAAAAACCGCTGGGCAGATTCATGCTCCCCCGTAAAGTACGCGCCTGCGCCCAGGGAAATCCGGATCAAGATGCTTATCCATTCGTCCCCGGCTTTTTCAGCGATGGCAAGCGAGTCTAAAGCCAGCTGTTCAGCTTGTGTATACTGTCCGCTGTAGCCTAATGCCCGGCACATACCCCACAGCGGCTCAACATGAATGCGGACCACATCAATTTGATCAATCGAATCCTGAAAGTATTTCATGGCATTATCCAAGCCATGTTCATTGAAAGGGTGCTGGCTTTTAAGCAATAGTGCGTGACCCAGGCGCATATAACCAACCGACTGCACAAACTTCGATCGCAACAGCTTGCCAATTTCGATCCCCTGACGTGCGAATTTCTCAGCCTCCTGAAAATTCCCCAGCATCGAATAGTATAAAGACAACAGCAATGTGCTTTCCCGGTGGAAGCGTTGCGGCCTGGAAAGGGGAACCGAAGGGTTGTTGGCTTCTCTTTCAAGCAGCAGTCTGATGCCTTCTTGTAAACGCCCTGTGCGCAGTAGCACCCGAGCTTTGATATACTCCGTCTCCAGCTCAAGGTCCGGCATCAGCGTGCTGGCCTGTGACAACAATTTTTCCGCACTTTCCGGATAACCAAGGTTAAGCTGGTTCTCGGCGATCAAAACCAGGAGATCTGCCACTTCTTGGCGCATTTCTGATGGGTTAAGCAGCCTTAATGCATCCTGCAAGAGCTGGTCGGCATTGTTCGGCCGGATTGTATCAAGAAAGACCTGTCCCTGGCCGCGCAGCGCCTGTGAAATCCCCAACGGGTTTTGATGTGAGCGATAAAGGCGCTCTGCTTGATGGTAATACTCCAATGCGTCTTCAAAATTTCCAAGATACCGGTTGACCTCACCCAGGAGGTACACCAAATAAGGATATTTTTCCCAATGAGCCACAGGAATTTCATGGATCCAGTAGTTGACCGTCTCCTGGCGGCCGTCCTGGATAAAATTCTTACCGATATTCTCTAAGATCTGATTCACCTGGAAATAATCCTGCGCGGATAGCAGGTGGTAGAGAGCCTCTTCCCAATATTCGTGTGCCCGAAAATAGCTTGCAATCTTCAGGTGCAAATCGATCACCGGAAGGGGGTCACGCTGCACCTGGTTCAGCAGGAAAGCCCTGAACATTTGGTGATAGCGGTAGACGCCTGGTCGTAATTCTTCAATAAAAAGCCCGGAATCATTCAGATGCGCGAGGACGGCTTCGCTGTTGTCAATGGTCACCAGAAAGTCGCAGGCTGCTGGCTCAAGTTTGGAAAGTATGGAGGTTTTGAGCAGAAACTCCTGAACGTTTGGCGCCAAGCCGCCCAAAACCTCTTCGGCGAGGTATTCAAACAAGGTCGATTTCGATTGACGCTCATCATCCAGCACCTGCCCGATGGTGAGGTCCGGATTGTTTTGCACCGTCTGCCAGATCATCTGCAGACCGATTGCCCACCCTTCCGTCCTTTCGAGCAATTGCTCAATGAATGCTTTTGAGAGAGAGATGCCGTATTCCTGGTCGAAGAGCTGTGCAATCTCCTCACCTGTGAAAGCCAAATCTTCTTTAACGATTCTTAACACCTCACCCTTAACCTGCCATTTTTTCATGGACGGAAAACTGAGGGCATGGCGGGTGGCAACAATCACATGCAGTTTCGGCGGTAGATGTTCGATGATCCAATCCATATACCCGATCACATCGGGAACATCCCACACCCGGTGAAAGTCATCCAGGATGAAAAAGGCTTCCCCTGTGATTTGGATCGTCAGCGCGTTGATGAAGGCGATCAAGGCCTCATCGGCTGTAGTCTCTGGAGAATCCAGGATTTCCAGGGGTTCATCGCCGATGGAGTGGTCTGATTGACTGAAAGCGGTGAACAGCTTGGCCAGGAATAGTTTTGGATCTCGTTCTGAACCGGAAATAGTGAACCAGTAAAGCGGTGAGGGTAAATCCTCCACGAATGTGAGCAACGACGTGCTCTTACCGTACCCCGTCCCTGCTTCGAGAATGGTCAACGGGTAATTGGTGGACTGCTGCAGTTTCTCGTTAACCCGCTTGCGAGACAGCACCCGGCTGCGTTGTGCTGGTGGATTGAGCTGGCTGAAAACGATTAAACTACGAATTGACATATGCCTTCTTAGATGGGTCTACAACATTAAATTATAACGAGGAAATTCACGATGAGCCATTATGATAGAGAAATCCGTTTAGAGGAGCTCAAGTACCACCTCAGGTTCGTCTCCATAATATTCCCCGGTAGGCACAAACCCCAATTTTTCATAGAACCCACCAGGGCCTTCCTCACCAGGATGATAGCTGGTGTAAAGCCTGGGGATTCCCAGGGCGCGCAAATGGTCTGCCAAGCAGGCTATGGCGACCTGTCCGAAACCGTGCCCCTGATGCATTCCGGCAATCATCAAACGCCACAGAAAGACCCCCGGGCAGTCAATGCCATCCCGCCAATCAGAACCGATATGCACCATAATAAAGCCTACCAGGGTTTCATCAGCATAGATCGCTCGCATCCAGGCATTTTCTGAACAGTGTGCCTGGGCAATCGAAATGGCGTTATCGGCTACGGATCTCCGTTGCCCGTCCGTCAGGGTTGCGGTAAGCCCGCAAACATCCAGCACATTGACTGCAGTTATCCTTTCAAAATGTATTACAGGTTCAGGCTGTTGATTGACACTTTCCATTGCATTAGCTCCGTTATCGCTTAGAAAATCGGTGTATCGGTCGTATGCATCAATGCCTTAAGTCGCTCTGCCAGGTTGGTAAACCGCTCAGAAACCTGATTATTGTTTACGGCTATACGAAGCGCCTTTGCGTTACCGACAAGGATACATAGCTTTGATGCCCGGGTGATGGCGGTGTAGACCAGGTTGCGCTGCAGCATCACGTAATGCTGCGTGAGCACAGGAATGACCACCGCAGGGAATTCCGACCCCTGTGACTTGTGTACAGAGACCGCATATGCCAAAACAAGGTCATCGGCCTCGCTAAAATCGTAAGCAACGGGCCTCGACCCATCCATAATCACGGTCAGGCACTGGTCGACCGGGTTGATCTGACCCACATAGCCGATATCGCCATTGTAGACATCCTTATCATAATTATTACGGATCTGCATGACCTTATCCCCCACCCGAAAGGTGGTTCCGAACAGCTGCTGGGAAGGCTTGCCTGCGGATGACGGGTTCAGGCTGGATTGCAGCCGTGCATTGAGTGCATTAACGCCCGCATCACCCCGGTACATTGGCGAAAGAACCTGGATGTCGTGCACGGAGTTCAAGCCAAACGTCTCCGGGATGCGCGCAGTCACCAAATCGGTGATCCAGCCTCCGGCCGTTTCAGCATCCTCAGCCGGGAAGAGGAAAAAGTCGCCTTTGGGCGTTTTTGAAAAGATGGGCATTTGTCCCTGGTTGATGCGATGTGCATTGCCCACAATTTGGGAGTTTGCCGCTTGCCGAAAGATTGTATTCAGCCGTGAAACCGGGATTATGCCGCTGGCGATCATGTCGCGCAAAACATCACCTGCGCCCACAGACGGCAATTGATCGACATCTCCGACAAACAGGACCTGCGTGCCAGGCTCAAGTGCCTTCAGGAGGTGATAGGCCAGCAGCAGATCGAGCATGGAGGCCTCGTCGACCACCAGAAAGTCAATTTTCAACGGGTGATTCTCATGATGTTGGAAACCCCCACCTGGTGAGTAACCCAGCAGGCGGTGGATCGTGCTGGCCGGACGGCCGGTCGCTTCTGAAAGACGTTTAGCCGCCCTGCCCGTCGGTGAGGCCAAGGCATATGAGATATTTTTCACTTCAAGCAGCTCGATCAGGGCTCGCAGACAGGTTGTTTTTCCTGTTCCAGGCCCGCCCGTGAGTATGCTGACCGGATTTTGAACTGCCGTCTGCAGTGCGGACTTTTGCTCTCCCGACAGCCCCAGGCGCTCAAACCCCAGGGATTCCTGCCAAACTTCCACTGGGTGCGCCAGTAAACTTTGCAGCCTGGCTGCCACTCCCTTCTCCCCGTGATAAAAAGGCGTTAGGTAGATCACCGGCTCACCATAAGCTGGTGTGGGTTCGGCCACCCGATTCGATGTGTCTTGAAGTGCGGTTTCAGCCCAAGACTGGGTCTCCTTGCGTACGCGATCCTGTGTTTCCAGCCGTTTTACACCCGAAAGGATCAGGTCCTCCTCCACGTTCAAAAGGCCTTTCGCCCGGTCGGCCAGAACGCTGAGCGGCGTGTAGACATGCCCCTCGTTGACCGCTTCATTGATGGCGTACACAATACCCGCCTCAACTCTCGCCGGGTGGTCCGATGGCAGGCCCAGGTTTTGTGCGATCCGGTCTGCGGTTTTAAACCCGACGCCGTATATATCCTGTTCAAGCTGGTAGGGGTTTTCCCGGACCACCTCTAATGACCTGTCCCCATAGGTTTTGTAAATTTTCACCGCCAAATTGGTGCTGACATGGTGCCCATGCAGAAAAAGCATGATTTCTTTGATTGATTTTTGCTCTTCCCAGGCCGCCAGGATCTTCGCTGTGCGATCTTTACCGATGCCGGGTACATCCAGCAGGCGCTCCGGTTCCTGCTCAATCACTTCGAGCGTGTCAGATTTGAAGTGCTTGACGATCCTTTTTGCCAATTGCGGGCCGATGCCTTTGATCAAGCCCGAACCGAGGTAGCGCTCGATGCCGGCTTCGGTCACTGGCAGCAATTTTTCGCAGGTTGTGGCTTTGAACTGTAAGCCGTGTTTGGCATGGGTTTCATAGTCCCCCTCAAATTTAACATGCTCACCCGTGGAAAGTTCGGGCAAATTGCCGATAACCGTCAGCAACCCTTCCAGATTGACTCCCGCCACAGGGTTACGCTTTGTTTTATCAGGCCTGAGCCGCAGGACCGTGTAACCGTTTTCTGCGTTGTAATAGGTGATCCGCTCAACCGAACCAGAAATGCTGTACATGCCCAAAGTATACTGGAAATTATCGTGACGTAGTTCAAGTTAACGTTATAGAAGCCCGCTATAACCGGCATCAACCGCTCAAAACACGCATTGTATTCAATGTATTGATTATCCTACGCGAAAGTTACGTTATTATTACCGCCTTCCTGAAAAAGCCAAGCGGGGCTTATTGAACGAATAAAAATTGACGGGTTAAGACCATAGTATAATCAAGCCAGCAATCAAACCAGATAGCAAAGGGTCCAATACACAAGGTTAGGTGCATCGATGTTCAAACAATTTTCTGAAGTCGAAGCTTTCATTAAAAAGCACGACATCCGGATGATTGACCTGAAATTCTGTGATTTATGGGGCCGCTGGCACCACGTCACCCTCCCGAGCCCTGCTTTTACAGCATCCATCCTTTCTGAGGGGGTCGGGTTTGATGGCTCAAGCGTCGGCTTTAAAAGCGTTCATGCGGGGGATATGGTGTTGGTACCCGATCTGCAAACGGGGTTCGTAGACCCCTTTTGGGACCACAAAACCTTGAGCTTTCTTTGCGTGACACTTGAGGCGGATACCAAAGCGGGTTTTGCGGGTGATCCGCGTGAGGTCCTGCGGCAGGCTGAGCGAAAACTGCATGCCTCCGGTATTGCTGACGGGAGCCTGTGGGGGCCGGAATTTGAGTTTTATGTATTCGATCACCTCAGCTACACCAATGATATCAATAGCGCCGCTTACCGTGTCGACTCATCCGAGGCAAGCTGGCGAGGCAGCGACCAGGACCTGTGCTACACCATCCCGATGCACGGGGGATATCACGCCATCCCCCCGAATGATCAGCTTTACAACTTGCGCAGTGAAATCGCCCAGGGCTTGCTCTCCATCGGTATACCGGTCAAATACCATCATCATGAGGTCGGCGGCCCAGGTCAGTGCGAAATCGAAACTCCCCTGATGCCGCTCAGGCAGGCTGCAGATGCCGTGATGCTGATTAAGTACTTTACCAAAATGACGGCCATCTCCCACGGGCAAATTGCGTCCTTCCTGCCCAAACCCTTGTTCGGTGAAGCCGGAAACGGCATGCATTTTCACCAGCAGCTCACTTCGGGGGGAGAGAATGTGTTCTACAATCCAAACGGCCCTAACCGGCTTTCAGAAACTGCCCTGTTCTACATCGGGGGATTATTGCACCACGCCCCGTCGATCCTGGCTTTCACCAACCCCAGCACGAACTCCTATCGCCGTCTTGTGCCTGGATATGAAGCACCTGTGAACGCCTTTTTCTCGATCGGAAACCGCAGTGCAGCTATCCGCATCCCGAAATACGCTACGCGGCCAGACGAAGTCCGCTTTGAATTCCGGCCGCCAGATGCCACCTGCAATCCCTACCTGGCCATGGCTGCAATGCTGCTGGCAGGCTTGGACGGCATAGCGCAGAAGATTGACCCAACCGAAGCAGGTTTTGGTCCCATCAATGAGGATATTTTTTCCTGGAGCGCAGAAAGACGGAGCGTCATCCAATCCCTCCCCACCTCGCTTACAGAAGCGCTTGCAGCATTGGACGCGGATCATGACTACCTTACAAACGAAGGCATCTTTCCCGCGGCATTAATTGAACAGTGGTCTTCTGCAAAACGCGCTGAGGACCAGGCAGTTCGCTCCCGCCCCCACCCTTACGAAATAGAGCTGTATTTTGATCTCTAACCCCGGGTATTGATCATCAAATTCCATTATTCAAAATAAATCAGCAATTTTCTCCAGGTCAAATCGCACTTCAAGTTGCCTTGACAACCGCTGCGGTATGGCTTATCATATAGACGGTCATCTATATGTTGTGCCGTGAATAGGAATGTAATATATGAAAAGCCAGCCAGTCACCAATGTTAGCTTTGCCAAGGCCCTCGCCGATGAAACCCGGCAAGAAATCATGGCTATCTGTTGTTGCGTCAAGGTCAGCGTGAATGAAATCGCAGAAAGACTGGCTGTCTCGCAACCCACCGTTTCCCATCATTTGAAAATTCTCAAAGATGCCAACCTGGTTTCCGCAGAACGCCAGGGCAAACAGGTTTTCTATACAGTCAACCAGGTGCGGATGGCGCAAGCCTGCTGTCAACTCTCTCAGGATTTTGCGCCTGATTTACCCATTTCAATCGACGACCCGGAAACCATCTGATTCCTTTCAAACCAAAAATACATAGTCCCCAACCTACCGACAAGAGGAAACATGCAAAACAAACAAGAAGACAAAAGCAATACAACCATTCATCAAGCCGTCAGGCAATATTATGGCAATTTCGCCAAGGCAGCTGAGCAACCGGTAAGCTGCGGCTGTATCTCAGACACCACTGCCTGCTGCCAGCCTGATCAAGACAGCACCCTGGATATCGGCACAAAGGCTTACACTAAAGAAGCATTGGATGCCCTGCCGTCAGATGTCACCAACATGTCTTTAGGATGTGGTGACCCGGTCACCCTGGCAGCGCTTCTCCCCGGGCAAACCGTTGTTGACCTGGGTTCCGGGGGCGGGATCGATTGTTTCTTGGCGGCCAGCAAAGTCGGTCCGACTGGTAAAGTGATCGGCATCGACATGACCGCCGAAATGATTACCCGTGCAAGAATCAACCAGGCAACGTTGAGCGTTGAAAATGTCGAGTTTCGCCATGGAGAGATCGAAAATATCCCCCTTGAGGACAATTGTGCCGACGTGATCATCTCAAACTGTGTGATCAACCTGAGCCCGGATAAGCCCAAAGCCTTTCAAGAAGCTTATCGCATCCTCAAGCCGGGTGGAAAGTTAGCGGTAAGCGATATCATCACCGACGGCCACCTTCCTGAAAGCGTGATGAACGATTTAAGTGCCTGGGCTAGCTGCCTGGGCGGCGCATTGGACGTGGCTGAATTAAAAGAAATCATGCACAGCACAGGTTTTGTTGATATTGAAGTCCAGCCGTATTATTGGGATGAAGAAATTTTCCAATCTTTCAGACAGCCTGATCCACAAGAGACAGCCGATCATGATCAAGATCATCAACAATTCGAGCTTTCTGAGCTTCAGGCAGCCATTTTCAGCGCCAAGATCACCGCGTTCAAACCCTCAAAATGACCTGCATGGCGGCCTTTTTCCAATATTAAGTGGCCAATAAACCAGCAAAAAAAGGGCTGCCCGCTTTCGGTCAGCCCTTTTCATTTTGGTTGCGGATTGGGTTTATACAGGGGCTAACGTGCCAGCGAAGATCATCCAGGCCAAAGCCGTTTTGGCCAGCAAACTGAGCACGATATAAAACTTTTCGCCAAACAGGTAGTCCTTCCATGGGCCGACCTTTTTGTACTGCAGCACCATGTTGATGGCAAAGATGTTGAAGAACACGAAGATGGTCGGGATGATGGCGTAGACAAAACCAGGCGGGTTAGCGTCTGAGGAATTCACGGCGCTCAGGAAGTAGATTATGATCACCACCCAGGGGATGATGCCAGCAAGCGATCCGAAGATGAAAGAGATCCAATTGGTTTTTTCTGTGTGCTGGTTGTGGTATTCCATCATGATGCCGAACAGGTTCATTGTGGCATTCAGCGCAAACATGAGGATGATGGCGCCCAGGTCCCAGATTCCCACCAGCAAACCAATCAACACGATCATCAGCGATGAGCTCAGGGCATATTCGTAGAAGCGGCCGGGGTTCATCCCCTGTTTAAGGTTACGGACATACCATTTGTAGCCAACTGTGGCCAACAGGAAGTGAGCCACTGCCGACAACAGCAAGAAGACGGCTACAGCAGGCCCCAATCGCAGTTCATACCACAATTGAGGGTCGGGTACTAACGAAAATGTGTTGATATCAAATGTAAGAAAGTTAGTGTAGATGGGATAGGTCGTGTCGTTGCTGACCACGATCATAAATACACCCTGGATCAGGTGCAGGAAGCCCATCACCAGGTTAAAATTACGCAAGCCTTTCAGCTTTTTCTCCTGGATTTCGATTGATTGCGAAGACATAATTTCTCCTTAAGTAAGTTTTTTGTTGAGTATGTGTTTTTGTTATCTGTTATATCTTATAGCAAATGAATGAGGTTTTCAGTGTTTGTACAAGCTTTCTTGGATCCAATCTTCGCAATGGTCAGATTTTCTATGCGGTTCTCAATAGCAAGCGCACAACCCGCCTTCTAGAGTAGAATCCATGGGGTATTTTGAGGGTTTTGCCTTGCTGAAGGATTCACTGCTGAAAGGCTGGCTTGGCCTATGGATATGCTCATCAACCTCCGCACCAAATCTATAAATTATGGAACAGCAAATTATTATTTTTGATATGGACGGGGTTTTGTTATCCCCGGGCGGATACCACCAAGCCCTGCGCGCGTCTGTCAGACGGGTTGGGTTGGCGTTGGGTGTGCCGGGAACAGACCTCACAGCAGACCAAAATGCCCAGTTTGAGGCTTTGAACATCACCAACGAGTGGGATTCCCTGGCCATTTGCGCCGCATTGACCCTGGTGCACGTTTGGCAGGCGGACCCCAAGATCCGCCTTGATGGGTCAGGACCTCGGGCAGAGACGATCGTTGATCAACCGCCGGATTTCGATATTTTTCTTCGGCTGCTGCCTGACGGCGGCGATTTACCGGGCGAAACAGTGCTTGAATTTCTCCTCAGCCATCACCCATGGCTGGACTCAGCCCAAAGATCGCACCTCTCTGAAGTTTTGATCAATTGCCGTGACATCTATCAGTCCCTGACGCTTCCCGCACACCAGGAAACAGTGTTGGGCAGCGAAAATTATCACCGCCATTACAATTTAGAACCCCGTTTGAACACGATCAGCTATCTGCAACAATTCGACCGCCCGTTGCTGCGCCAGGCCCAATACACCGCCTTGCGGCAATGGCACCAAATTCCCAATCACCACGCTGGCATCATGACCAATCGCCCCAGCCGAACACCGCCCGATTACATCAGTGCGCCGGAGGCAGAATTAGGCCTTCAACTGATCGCGCTCAGTGACCTGCCTTACATCGGCTCGGGGATATTGGGCTGGTTTGCTACGCAACATTGTCAGCTACCGGCGCATACGTTCCTCAAGCCTAACCCGGTTCATGCCCTGGCTTTGATTCAAGCCTGCCTGGGCCATCCCTTACGAGATGCCCTGGAAATGGCAGCCAGCTTATGGCGGGGAGAAAGCCCCAGAGAAGATTGGAGCATGCTACATGGGGCGAAAATGGCTGTGTTCGAAGATTCGGCCAAAGGGTTGCGCTCTGTCAACGATGCCTGCCTGCTCCTGGCAGACCTTGGCGTGCATATCACGCCTACCCTGGTCGGTGTGACGGACAACCCCGTCAAACGGGAACCCCTTGAGGATCTGGCGGATAATGTCATTGAAGATATCAACCAGGTGCATTGGTTTGAGAACTTTTCGTGATAAGATTTTACTCACCGCAGAAAATTCACCAATCGATACTTGCTATGAGGTGCAATTGTGAACAAAGACAATCAAATAACTGAAAACAAAGACAACAAAGAAAAGGCTGCCCCAACCATCGTCGAAGAAACTTCGTCGGTCACCCAACATTCAATTCAAATTAATGGCCGTGAAATCAATTACACCGTGACAACCGGCACCATCATCCTCAAAGAGGAAGATGTAGAGGAGGGCGAAAAACAAAAAGCGAGCATTTTTTATATCGCCTATACGAAAACGCATGAAGCTCAAGAGCGACCTGTGACCTTCTCCTTCAACGGCGGACCGGGTTCGTCATCTGTCTGGCTGCATTTGGGCTTGCTTGGCCCCAAACGGGTGCTCATGGATGAAGAGGGCAAACCCATCGGGCCGCCCTTCAAGCTGGTCACCAACGAATACACCCTGCTTGAGGAGACGGACCTGGTGTTCATCGACCCGGTCAGCACCGGGTACAGCCGCACAGTCCCCAAAGAGAAGCCAGAGCAGTTCCACACCGTCAAAAGAGATATCGAATCGGTGGGAGAATTCATTCGCATTTGGACGACCCGTAACAAACGCTGGACCTCGCCGAAATTCATTATCGGTGAGAGTTATGGCACCACCCGGGCTGCGGGTCTGGCAGGGCATCTTCAGCAGCACCATGGCATGTATCTAAATGGGATCATGTTCGTCTCATCCATATTGAATTTCCTCACCGCACGCTTCGATGAAGGCAATGACCTGCCCTATATTCTCTATTTGCCCTCATACACTGCATCGGCCTGGTACCATCACAAACTGCCAGAAGACCTCCAAACAGATTTGGAAAGTGCTGTGCAAAAGGCGCGTGAGTTTGCGTTAGGAGATTACACCCTGGCTTTGATGAAAGGCAATGACCTGCCCGCCGATGAAAGACAAACGATCACAGCTCAACTGGCACAGCTCACCGGCCTTTCCGAAGCTTATATTGAGGGGACAAACCTGCGAATCAACATTCACCGCTTCTGCAAGGAGCTTTTGCGTGCTGAAGGCCACACTATTGGCCGCTTTGACAGCCGGTATAAAGGCTTTGATAAGGATCAGGTTGGCGAAACCCACGAGCTCGATCCCAGCTATGCCGTCATCCTTGGCCCCTACACCGCCACAATGTACGATTACCTTCGACGCGATTTAGCCTACGAGACCGATCTCCCTTACGAGATTCTCAAATCGCTTTACCAGAGCTGGACGTATGAAGACTATCAAAACCACTATGTAAATACCGCCAAGGATCTGCGACAGGGCTTTCAGCTCAACCCTAACCTGAAAGTGATGGTGTGTAACGGGTATTACGACCTGGCTACACCACTTTTGGCTACAGAGTACACTTTCAATCACATTCCCCTGCCAGAAGCACAGCAAGCAAATATCCAGATGACCTACTATCCGGCAGGGCATATGATGTATCTCCACCAACCGTCACTGGCAGCATTGTCTCATGACTTGCTGGCGTTTATCAAAAGCACCAGGTGATCCTTTCACATATTCGAGCCGTAAAACGAACCGCTTGTTCACGAGCGGTTTGTTTTTTGTGCCGTGGATAGTTGTCCTAAAAACCCTACTCTGGTAGGGTTTTGAACATACCTCTGCATGTTAAACTTGGATATGGAGCGTATTTTTTCCCCGCCAGCTATAAAGAAGACAGTGATTAATTTATTTTTTCACATGATTTCAGGAAGGTTATGTGCAGGATGGTTGGATGCCCATAATTGGCGCGCGTGGTCCCGCACGGCCTCCCAAATCGACTTGTTGAGTAAAGGCAATCGGCGTTGACCCAGCAAACCACCCTGCAGAGCTTGCGTGCTTTTCGTTATCACCACCCGTTGGGCGAATTTATTGCGCACGCCCACGATTTATTGCGTGAAGGCAAATATAGCACCTGCCTGGACTTTCTTCACGACCAGCCTGTAGATGTGATTGATACATCACCAGAGCTATTGATCATTCAGGCAACGGCCATGTTATTCAGTGAATGCTCGCCTCTCAAAATCGAAACGGAACTCGCAAAAGCTGAGAAAGCCGGTGCTGAGGGACACCTCTCTGGCGAGATCACTGCGGTAAGGGCAATCGTCTGCAGCTACACAGATGATCCCGATCAGGGCATTAAGCTTTCACGTATGGCATTGCAAAGGCTTGACCCTAAAGACACGTTTTACCGTAACATCATCGAACGCAACCTTGGTGTGGCCTACACCCTCAAGAATGACCTCAAAAATGCGAATACCTGGTTCGAAAAACTGCTCATGTCCAGCTGTCGGCTTGAGGATTGGGGCGGCGTGTTGGCCGCATACAACTACCTGACTTATATCCGCAAGGTCCAGGGACGGTTAGCTGAAGCCAACACCATCTATCAGAAAGCCCTCGAGTTTATTAATGACCTCGGCTTGGAACACCTGCCACACGGCATAAAGATCATCTCTGGATATGGCCATTTGTTGATGTACTGGCACCAGCTTGATGAAGCCATAGCTCATTTCAATCAAGCGATCAAATGGTCAGCCCAGTCTGATAGCGTGTATGCTTACACCGCATACCAACATCTTTGCGAAGCCCACATCAGGGCAAATGACCTCCAGGCCGCAAAAAGCGTTTTGGAAGTCCTGCAGTGCTGCCTGCAAGGAAAAGCGGAGTTGCACGAGGGCATCCACTTACAACAAACGCAACTGCTGGAAACCCGAATCGCGGTCGAAGAAGGCCGTCTGGAACATTGTGTTGCCTGGCTTGACCAGAGTGGATTTCTTGAGTTATCGGCAAATGAGCTCTTCAATCGTTATGGTTATGCCCTGGGCCAGGTCCTCCCCACTGCAGTACGGATTTTGGTCCATCAAGGCATGTCTGAACGTGCCATCCAAATCCTTAAAGGTGTGATCCCGCGATTCATCTATCAAAGCGCGAACTCTTTCCTGATCCGTGCTTTGGCTGCACTCGCCATAGCCTATGAAGGAGCCAGCAATCGGCATAAAGCGGTCACAGCGCTTGAAAAAGCGATCGATCTAAGTGCACCTGAGCAAAACCTGGGTGATTTTCTCTACTTTGGTCGGTCCCTGAGTCCCCTTTTGAAACATTTACACCGGGTCGAACGGCATCAAACGTTTACACAAAAGCTTATGACCTGCCTTGAAAATTATCAGCCGTACAATTGGCTGCTAAGTGAACACAACCAAAACCTCGTGAACTTGACCCCGCGTGAAATCGAGGTGCTGAAATTAATGGCCAGCGGCCTAACCAACCAGCAAATCGCTGCGGCGTTATTCATCTCCAAGAACACGATCAAGAGCCATCGCAGTCATATCTATCAGAAACTGGATGTTGCGAACCGGAACCAGGCCATCGACAGAGCAAATAAGATCGGGATTCTAGCCAGCCCAATCAAAGCAGGGCTGCGAAGTCCACCAGGACAATAATCAAGGTTTCATTTCTATCTCCTTTTCATTGAACTCCGGCATTCTCAGCCGGAGTTCATGATTTAAGTGCCGGGCATCCGCAGTAGCGGATGAATCAGTATTGACAGCGAAATGCCTAATCCGTTATGATGGTGTTATCGGTATCGGGACTGGTTCCGTGACCGATCTCAGCGCCCCAATTAAGGGAAAGAGGCAGAATATGACCGGGAAAAAACGTATCACGATTGGGGATGTGGCCCGTAAAGCGGGGGTTTCCAAACAAACGGTGTCCAGGGTGATCAACGACAAGCCCGATGTAGCACCGGAAACAAGGGAACGGATCCAATCCATCATACAATCTATCGGCTACACACCAGACCCAATCGCTCGCTCGATGAAGGGCAGGACATTCACATTTGGGTGCATCACGCCGAACCTTTCGGACTACACCTTTGCATCAATTGTGCAGGCCGCCCAAACAGAAGCGCGAAATTCAGGCTATTTTTTCCTGACAGGCAGTGCGCCTTCTGAATATGATGTTCCCCCCCTGCTGCAGGAGATGATGAGCCGCCGTGTCGATGGATTAATGGTGATCAACCCGCGTGACGATAACCGCTATCGTTACCTTCTCCCCGTCATTAATTCCCGGCTGCCTGTGGTGTATGTAAAAAACTCGCCTGTTGATGAGCCGGTATCTGCCGTGTGCCTGGACGACCTGGCAGGCGGTTTCATGGCCACAGATTACCTGGTTTCCCTCGGGCATACCTCGATCGCGATGATTTTAGGCCCCGAAAATGAAGAATGCACCCAAAAACGCCGTGCGGGCTACCTGAAAGCGCTTGGTAAAGCCGGCCTCAGTGAAGATCAGAGGTTAATGGTCCAGGGCGATTGGTCAGCACAATCAGGTAAAAGCGCCATAGAGCGGCTGCTGAGCTACTCGGTTCGTTTCTCAGCTATCTTTGCACACAATGACCGGATGGCATTGGGCGCGATGCATGCTGTACGGGCTAAGGGATTAAGAATCCCTCAGGATATCTCAGTGGTTGGGTATGACGACCTGCCGCTGACCGCATACTGCGCCCCCCCGCTGACCACGGTCAGGCAGCCGCTGGATCAATTCGGACAAATTGGTGCACAGTTACTGATCAAAGCCGTCAATCAAACCCCAAAATCTGCTAATATAGTCGAATTGGAGCCTACCTTGGTTGTCAGAAATAGCTGTTGCTCAATCAGCCAAAGCACACGGTAACTGAGTACAGACAGAACTTTTTCTGTTACAAGTCGGGTATAAACATCAGGGAAATCCTGAAATTGATAATACGAAGTTAAAAAGGGAGTCATTTATGCGTGCAGATCAGGCTTCCAAAGCAATCGCACTTTTCCACGAGCGCTTCAACCGGAAACCAGCGTACACCGTAACGGCACCGGGGAGGATCAATTTGATCGGTGAGCACACGGATTACTCTGAAGGCTTTGTGCTGCCCGTGGCTATTGATCGCTTTGTGACCATCGCCTTTACACCACGCCAGGATCGTATCATCCAGGTGTACGCGGCCGATTTATTGGAGAACACCCAATTTTCATTGGATAATTTTGAGAAAACATCAAAGGGGTGGAAAGAGTACATCAAAGGCGTTGCCTGGGCGCTGATGGACTCGGGCTACGGCTTGACTGGGTGGGATGGTGTAATGTTTGGAAACATCCCCATCGGCGCAGGTTTATCATCCTCTGCTGCGCTTGAAGTCGCCGCAGGAATGGCCTTTAGTGTATCATCCGGGATCGAGCTGAACCCCACGCAGCTCGCGCTTATCGGTCAAAAGGCTGAGCAGGGATGGGTGGGCGTGAATGTCGGTATCATGGATCAGCTCATCTCTGCCGCAGGCAAAGCTGGCTACGCCTGCCTGTTGGATTGCAGGACCCTAGGTTTCGAGCATGTGCCGATTCCCGACGATATTCAGATAGTTGTACTGGATACAATGACCCGCCGCGAGCTCACCCACTCAGACTACAACACCCGGCACGACGAGGTCTGGCAGGCTGCTCAACAATTGGGGGTGGATTATTTGCGGGATGCAGCAGGTGACCTTCTTGAGCAAAATAAAGATAGTTTATCCCCGATGCTTTATCGGCGTGCGCTGCATGTCATATCCGAAAACGAGAGGGTTCATCAGTTTGTAAATTCTATGCGAAAGGCAGATTTAAATGGCATGGGTCAACTGGTTAATGACAGCCATGCCAGCCTGAGGGATAATTATGAGGTCACGAATCACGCCCTGGACCATATCGTAGAACTGGCGCAAGATCAACCAGGCTGCTTTGGGGCGAGGATGATGGGAGCGGGTTTTGGCGGATGTGCCCTGGCATTGCTCGCCTCCGGGCCGTTGGAACCATTTGCCAAGGAGGTCATAAAAGCCTACCACTCGGCGATGGGGTTTGCACCGCAAGTCTACACGGTAATGAGCGCCAACGGGGTTGAATGCCGCCCAAATCTATTACTTGATGGGTAGAAAACCAGGTGATTCTGGATTAACTGCTACGGACCCTGCACAAATTGTGCAACTTAACTGTGGGTTTTCACGTATATTGTATTGAAAAAGTAAGGTGATACCATGACAAACCAACCCAACCAGCTCAGGCGTTCAAGGCGTAACCGGATCATCGCGGGTGTGTGCGGTGGCCTGGGAGAATTCTTCGGAATCAATGCATTTTGGTTCCGTCTGCTGTTCTTCATTTTACTGCTTCCCGGCGGCCTTCCGGGACTGATTCCCTATACCATCCTTTGGATTGTGATCCCGAAGGAAAAAAGAAACTAAACCATTGAAAAGACAATAAAAAAATCTTCAGTATACTGAAGATTTATTATTTTCAACGGCTATCACAGATTTTTGCTGCGAAATCAAGCCAATCAACGCCTAATCCACCGCGAAAAAGATCATTCGCAACGTGACGTACACAAAATACAGCGCAATCAGGTAGAAAGCGCCCCATTTGCCAATTTTGCCTTTGTTCAGCCACAGTACCACCCACAGAATTGCCCCTGTGATCGTCTCCCACGGCAAATCCCAAAAGACTAACGGGCGTGGCACCCAATAGGTGCTGATGATTGCACCTCCGCCAATCGCCATGAGCGGGTTGGTGATGTTGCTGCCAATCAGCGTGCCTAAAGGTATGCCGCTGTCGCCCTTGCGAACACCCGAAACGGCGGTGATCAATTCAGGCAGCGCAGAAGCGATGCCCAGGGTGAGTACGCCGATCAACGATCCGCCAACACCTGTTTGAGCAACCACAACTTCGGTGACCTGCAAGGCCACCATGGCACTGCCTACAGTGACAACCAATGCGATCACAGCAATGATGGCAAAACGCCAGGCTTCATTTGCATCCTGCGGGATGCCCTCGGGTGTTTCTCCCGACTCGCCAAAGCCATGGTCTTCCTCTTTGTAGTATTTGCGCTCATCAACATATAAATAGTAAATGTAGGCAATAAACGACCCAAACAGGATCATGCCGTCGACCCGCGAATATTGCCCATCTATGCCAAGGATGATACACATCAAAGTCGTGATGATCATTGGGAGCATGGTTTTCCACAGGAAGTATTTCTTGAAATGCAGCTTCCCTGCAATCAGAATCACAATGGCCATAATTAATGTTTGTTGAACGACATCGGAGCCGATATTCGCACCCAAAACCACTGCAGAACTGACTTCATAATCCAGTGCGCCGCTCAGGATGCCGAAGGATGCTGTAAAATGCGCCGCGATTTCAGGAATACTGGTTGCCAGGGCCACCACAGTTACACCCATAAAGGTGGTTGATAACCTGAAATAGCCTGCCAGCCCGGTCAACTTCACCACCGCGATATTTGACGAAACAACCAAAATCACGATCGACAAAGCCCCAAAAATAATTAATGACCACAGACTTTGTGAGACGAAACTCAACATAATCCACGAACCTTTCTAAAATTAATCCATAATTTCGGGCAAAAAAAATCAGGGGCACAGAACCATGACCCTGATTGCTTTCAATTTCCAAGTTTCAAGGAACGTTCCGCGCGACGATTTATCCCGGGGGGTTCCTCTCGGGGTCGTCTTGCACGGGCGTTTGCAACTCTTGAAACTTATCCATAATTTATTTATATTACCAGCTTTTTATCTTTTTTGTAAAAGCGGAGTAATTATAGTGCGCGCTTAACCGCCTGTCAATTACCAATACGCTAACAACGGGTTAATAAATGCAGATCTCCGGGACTTGGAGAACCATTCTGCAAGCGGTTAAGGCTGTGGAATTAACTTCCCTGGACCATCATCTGCTGACTAAATGCGCCGAAGCCCTTCCTGAACGCCAAATTGCAGTAAACTCTGTAAAATATCCGGGTCGATGAGATAAAGGATGGCTAAGGAAGTGAAAAAGATAATTGCTGCCAGCCACATGGTGTAAACACCTCTGGTTCTTGTGTAAAGGATTACCGCCAGCACAGCGATGAGTGTTTGACCGACAATCCGCAAATCACCCAGGGGCACCCAAAAACCGCCAATGTACTCCCCTTCCGAACCCAGGAACTCTGCCAGGTTGATCTCCACATCAAACAATACCAGGAGGGTTACAGCGACCAGCACGGCCACCAGGATATAGGATGCCCGCTTGGTTGACTTACCTTCTGTCCGGTAAGCTTCAAAAATTGCTGTGGGCAATAAAAGGATGATTGGGATGAGGGGCTGCCTGAATACGAACCCCAAAATTATGCCAAGGATTGCGATCACCATAAAAAGTGTACACAGGTGAGGAGCGTATTTTGTTGGTTTTGCCATGGCAGACTTCCTTTAGTTGAATGGGTACACACAATGCGTGAGTGAGAAAATAATTGATTATAACATAAGCTTTAATTGAGCGTATATTCAAATTTTCTGCCATTTTGAAGCGTAGTAAGAATTTATTTAATTTCTATGCACCGGAGCATGATCAATTTACGGGCCATTGCAACCCAATCTGAATGCTTACGACCGTGCCTTATAAATGAGGCAATGAACCGCTCAAATAAGGTATACTTCAATTTTGGAAAGCAACCCATTAAAAAATGGTTTAAAGCATGTTGATATAACACCACAAGGAGTGTCATCTTGAGCAATATTTTATGCATAGGTGCAGGTTATGTCGGAGGGCCTACCATGGCGGTGATCTCCAAACACTGCCCCCAGCACGAAGTGCGCCTCGTAGACATCAACGCAGAACGAATTGCTGCCTGGAAATCAGATCAACTCCCCATCTATGAGCCCGGTCTTAAGGAAGTGGTTGAAATTGCTCGGGGAAGGAACCTGTTTTTCTACACTGCCGAGCACATTGCTGAACTGATCAATTGGGCGGATATTATCTTCGTCAGCGTCAATACCCCCACTAAGACCTTTGGCATGGGCGCAGGTCGGGCTGCAGACCTGCAATTTTGGGAGAAAACTGCCCGGCAAATCCTTGAACACGCCAATGGCCCCAAGATCATCATCGAAAAGAGCACCCTCCCCGTTCGCACAGCGGAGGCGATGTCCAACATCCTCAACACCAACGCCAAAGGGGTCAATTTTGATGTGCTCTCCAACCCGGAGTTTCTGGCAGAAGGCAGCGCGATCAAAGACCTTGAAAATCCCGACCGGGTTTTGATTGGCGGTCACAACACCGAAAGCGGTCAGCGAGCGGTGCAAACGATTGTTGACCTGTATGCCAACTGGGTGCCGCGCGAGCGGATTATCACCACCAATCTGTGGTCCAGTGAACTTTCCAAATTGGTAGCCAATGCGTTTTTAGCACAACGCATCTCCTCGATTAATGCCATATCTGCCCTTTGCGAGAAAACCGAAGCCGATGTCGAAGAAGTCGCCTATGCGATCGGCACGGATACCCGCATCGGACCGCATTTTTTACGTGCCAGTGTGGGTTTTGGCGGATCATGCTTCAGGAAAGATATTCTCAACCTCGTTTACATCAGTGAGCAGCAAGGCTTGCCGGAAGTGGCAGCATATTGGGAACAGGTGCTCAAGATGAACGAATATCAGGAAGCCCGGTTTGTGGCCAACATGGTCCATGCCATGTTCAACTCGCTCAGTGGCAAACGCATTGCCCTGTTTGGGGCAGCCTTCAAAGCCAACACCAGCGACACCCGGGAGTCGCCGGCATTGGCGGTCTGCCGCGAGTTGTTGGAAGAGCGAGCGGATATCGCTTTGTGCGATCCCCACGCCCTGGAAAACGCCCGGCAGGACCTGGGAGGGCTGGCTGACCAGGTGGCCTTCATCCAAGATCCTTATCAAGCAGCAGATGGAGCGCACGCCATTGCTGTGCTGACAGAATGGACTCATTTCACAGAACTTGATTACCAGCGGATCTATGATTCCATGGCCCACCCTGCTTTCATTTTTGATGGCCGCAACATCCTTGATCATCAAGCGCTGTTTGAGATTGGCTTCAACGTGTATCCCATTGGCAAAGCGCCGATGCAGCACTTCAACCACAATGACCAAGGGGCAGGTGTCTTGCCAAAATAATATCACCCACCCATCACTTCTCGGCTCAGTCATTGAGAAGTGTAAGTTTTGGTGAAACGGGTGCCAACCTCAGGGACAAAAACAAATGCAGCTTAGAAAATAAAGACAAATCAAATGGTGAACGTCCTCATTTTTTCACATTCCAGCGGACTGGGCAGCGCGGAGCGCAGTTTATTGACCCTGGTAACCGACCTCATCAAAGATTACAACACCCAAATAACTGTCGTGTTACCTCCGGAAGGCCCCTCCGTTGAATTGCTCAACAAAGCTGGCGCAACTGTGCTCCCTGCACCCATCCGGCTGTGGTGCACTACTGATGAGCTTCCAAACAAAGAAAAAATGCTGGAGAGTCAAAGCCAAACCTTCGATTGGCTCTTAGAACACCTCGAAGAACTGCGATCTCGCAAGCCAGACATCATTCTCACCAACACCATCGTGATTCCCTGGGGCGCCCTGGCTGCCGTTTTACTCAAAAAGCCTCACATTTGGATGGTCAATGAGTTTGGTCAGCTTGATCACGGATTTAACTTCTTCCTCCCCTTTACGCAAGTGCTGGGCGTTATTGAAAATGCATCGGATGTGATTGTCACCCGGTCAAACGCGATCAGAGAGACTCTGTTTCCGCATCTCGATCAGGAAAAGGCCAGAACGATATACCGTTCGATCGAACTGCCGCCTGGAAGGTCACGCCTAACAGAACCTGCTCAAGCAGGTTCAGCTTTTCGGATGGCTGTCATTGGAACAATACGCGAGTCAAAAGGCCAGCAGGATGCCGTTGAGGCAGTTATTGAACTGAGAAATAACCGCAACCGCCAGGTCGAGCTGGTTATGGCAGGCCGTGCTGAAGAGCCTTATCACAGCGCTTTGGTACAATTGGCTCAGGAGAATGGCATTCAAGACTGCATCCGCATCCTGCCGTTTCAAGAGGATGTTTTTTCCATCATGCAGCAGGCTGATGTCATCCTGCTTTGCTCCAGAATTGAGGCTTTTGGACGGGTCACCCTGGAAAGCATGCTGCTCGGAAAGCCGGTTATCGGCACAAACTCAGGCGGTACGCCGGAATTGATCAAACACGGTGAGACAGGCCTGCTTTACGAACCGGGCAACATCTCACAGCTGATCGAAAAAATTGAATTACTGATAGATCGCCCGGCATATCGGCAGGAAATCGCCCAAAAAGGGGCTGAATTTGCCCGTTCAACCTTCACCAAAGAGCAGTATGCTGGCGAGTTCCACAAACTGATGGCCTCAATTACAGGTCAACCCTATCGAGACAAGGTCATATTTACCCAGGAATTTCTTAACCGTTTCCAAGAACTATATCTTCACAAGGCTGCCAGGCTGACTGACATTGAAGCCCGCAATAAAAAGCTGGAGCAAAAGGTGCTTTTTTTACGAATCCAGCAAGAGTTGGCGATGGACACGGCCTTTACGTAAGTTGGCCCAATTATTGAAGCCCAAATAACCTTAGGTGCACAAAATTTCTCACCAAACAGAAAATAAACCTTATGTCTATTTCAATTGTAATCCGAGCCTTTAACGAAGAAAAACACATCGGCCGCCTGCTGTACGGCATCACACAGCAAACCTATTCTGACCCGGAAGTGATCCTGGTGGACTCAGGCTCGACGGACTCAACGTTGGCGATCGCAGCCCAGTACCCGGTGAAGGTGGTCCACATCCAGCCTGAGGAATTCACCTTCGGGCGATCGCTCAACCTGGGGATTGCCGCAGCGACCAGCGACCTCGTAGTGATCATCAGCGCGCATTGCTTCCCGGTGTATCCTGATTGGCTCGAATTGCTCACGGCACCGTTCTCCAACCCGGAAATTGCCTTATGCTATGGAAAACAGCGGGGCGGTGAGACCAATCACTACTCAGAACACCAGTTTTTCCGGAAATATTTCCCCGAAAACTCCGTCACCCAGCAAGCCCACCCCTATTCCCACAATGCCAATGCCGCCATTCGACGCTCGCTTTGGGAAATCCATCCTTATGACGAAGACCTTACCGGCCTGGAAGACCTGGCCTGGAGCAGCTGGGCGATGGCTGAAGGCTACGAAATCGCCTATGTAGCCGAAGCAGAAGTGATCCATCTGCATCTAGAAACGATGAAACAGGTCTATAAACGCTATCAGCGTGAGGCGATTGCCTTAAAGCAAATTCTCCCTGAAAGTACGTTTTCATTCGGCACTTTTTTGCGCAAATGGATCGGGCATTCCCTCTACGACATCAACCAGGCCAGGCGTGAAGGCGTGCTGTTAAAACAAACAGCCCCCATCCTATCATTCCGACTGATGCAAAACCTGGGCACATACCGTGGTTTTCACTACGCCGGAAAAATCGACTCCAGCCTGCACCGCGCCTTTTACTATCCCCCGGACATTCTGGATAAAAAGATCGCCAAACCCCGGCCAGTGGAGCCCATCAGCTATACCGACAAACACGCCAAATAAAGCCAGACAAAACCCTCTTGCAGAACTGCATCCCGGATTTCACATCAGGCAATTGAACCGGGGGATTAAAACTGTGCTGACTGATTCAGCACCATCAATCCATCCTGGACGAGGTACTTTTCACTACAAAGCAGTAAACACTCAACATTTCACCCTTTCACTGAGGTTGTTTGTGTAACAAAGCGGCGGCTTGAAGAATAATACGCTATAATAGAGACCGTTCCGAACTTACCTGTTTTCTTGAAGACCTGCCATATGACCGATAAGCAAACCTCTGGAAAAATGCGATTGTTACTCAAAAAGGCCGATGCAGTCCTTGTGTTTGTTCTGCTGCTGCTTATTTTCTGGGGGTTCACGGTGTTTATCGCCTTTAACCTCCAACGGGATATCGTCCCGGATGAACCCTTTCACTTCGAAGTGGCTAAGAATTTTGCTGCCACATGGGGCATCCCTGACCCGGAACCCACCAGCAGAAGCATGGGCACATACATCAGCCACAATCCCTATCTTTCTCACTGGATCTATGGCCGGGCTTTAAACCTGCTTGATCTTTTCAAGCCCGATGCGAGCCCCTGGCAGCAGTTGGTGTTCTTAAGGCTGTTCAATAGCCTCTTTTCTATAGGAACCGTTATCTTTGTTTACCTGATCTCCAGGACTCTCATTAGGAATAAATGGTGGCAGCTCTTGCCCACATTTGTCCTCACAAACACGTTGATGTTTGTGCTTCTCTCGGGGGGGGTATCGTATGACAATCCCACCAATATGCTCTGTACCGCAGGGATTTACTTCCTCCTTCGCGTGCTCAAAAAGCAAGCGTTTTGGGTCAACAGCTTATGGTGGATGATCTGCATTGCTCTGGCGGCATGGATTAAAGAAACGGTTTTGCCCTTAGCGCTGGTAATGGCCGTTGTTTGGATTGTTTATGCCGTAAAGCACGGGGCAGAGCTCGCATTCTGGCCGATTAAAGGTACTAAAAGTGTCAGCTTGCTGGTTGTGCTTGTGTTGCTCCTGGCGGCGAATTTCTCAATATACGGAATGAACTTCATCCGGTACCAATCCGTTACGCCGGCATGCAGAGACAATTATTCCGACGAATTTTGCAACAACACATCGCTTGCCATTAGGCGGGCACAGCTGGCCTTGCCTGAGAAACCGAACATGATCCAGGCTTTCAGGCAGGGTTACCCGGAACCCATCCGGTATGGTTTTGATATCTGGATTCGGGCGATGTTGATGAAGATCTTTGGGATCATGGGCGGCCAGAGGTCCTATTATCCCATCAACATCACATATTTCCACATCCTGCTGTATTGGATGATCGCACTTGCCGTCCGCTACTTCCGCAAAACATCCTTCGAGATTTACAGCATGGCAGCTATCCTTGGGTTTTATGCCATCACCCTGTTCATCAAGAACTACGATACCGATCTTGCCTATGGCTTTATCCAGGTCGCACACCAGGGGCGCTATATTTTCCCTGTGATCGGGGTCATATACCCATTATTCAGTTATGGCCTGTTCAAGGTGCCCAACCGCTGGATACGTTACGGCACCCTGGCAGCGACCCTGTTTCTGTTCACTTATAGCGGTCCAATCAGGTTTGTGCTTTACTATCACACGGTATTTTCCGACTGGTTCATCTAGCCTTCGGTAGATTCCTGACCTTGTGTCGTGCCGTGAACATCAGCGTTGTTGTGGAAAAACCCATAACAAAAGGGACAGAAAGATTTCTACAACCCTATACGCACATTGTCCTATCAAACACTAGATAGAAATAAATATACGAAACTTTTATAATGAAAATTCTGTTCATCGCCAGGACCTACCCGCCGCTTGTGGGTGGGATGGAAAAATTTGCCAAGGATTTCTACACGACCCTGCAAGATTTCGCCAACGTAGAATTGGTGGCAAACCGGCATGGAAAACGCAGGATCATCCCTTTTTTTATCAAAACTGGACTTTATCTGGTTTTCAACGCCAAAAACTTTCAGATTATTCATTTCAATGACGCCATGCTGGCACCCTTGATCGTGGTGATCAGGGCTTTTTCGTCCGCAAAAGTCTCTTTCACCGTCCATGGGCTGGATATCGTCTACAACAAGTTCGCCTATCAGCAGCTCATCATCCCCTACCTCCGTAAAGCGGACAGAATCATCGCCGTCAGCCAATACACACAGGCTCAATGCCTGGCCCGAGGGATTCCTGACCGTATTTTGACTGTGATTCCTAACGGGCTGGTGTTTTCCGAGGTTCCAGAATGCACTGATCTGGGACGAAAACCCCTTGGGTTTAAGCTGCCTCGTGCTTTTGAAGGCAAGACGGTGCTCCTGTCCTTAGGCCGGTTGATCAAGCGAAAAGGGCATCGTTGGTTTATAGAAAATGTGTTTATCCACCTGCCCGAAACATATGTCTACCTGATCGCCGGCAATGGACAGGAATTTGACAGGATTGCTGAAACGGTCAGACGCAACGGCCTGGATCGGCGAGTAAGGCTACTGGGCTATGTTTCCGAAGAGGAAAAAGCGTGCCTGTTCGAGATGGCAGATCTCTTCATCATGCCCAATATCTCAGATGAGAATGACCAGGAAGGATTCGGGATCGTGCTCCTGGAGGCGGGTAGTTACGCCCTGCCAACCATCGCTGCGGATATTGAAGGTATTACCGATGCCATCATTGATGGTAAAACCGGCATCCTCGTGAAGGAAAAAGATGTTGAAGGTTACCTGAACGCCATTCAACACCCAAATATCGATCGCCACAGCATCACATCTGAACTTGTGGCAAAGTATGACTGGAACAACATCAGCAAAACATATTTTGCTGAGTTCACGAAACTGCTGAAGAAGTAAAATAAGAACAGAAATGGAACGCAAATCACGCCGGACCGCTTTGCCCACCATTTCTTCGAGCGCATAACGGTTTTCTTTTGCTACCTGCTTTCAAAAACACTCATCAAGCACCGCTGGTGGCGGTTGGTTCCTGCTTTCCTGCTTTCACAAACACTGATGTTCGTGTTTCTCGCCGGGGGAGTGAATTACGATAACCTGGTTAACCTGTTGAGCATGGCAGCCATCTATTTCTGGGTTCGCGTTCTGAAACAGGAAAAAATTATCACCAATTCCGCTTGGTGGATGATCTGTGTTTTTACGCCACCTTAGTCAAATATCCCATTCTGCCTTTGGCATTGGCGCTGACCATCACGTGGCTGATTTTTGTGATCAAAAACAGAGCCGAAATCTTCCCATTGAAATTTAACCCTAAAAAAGAATTCCTGCTTGGGGTAATGTTGCTCGCGGTAATCGTTGGTAATCTGGCCATCTACGGGCGTAATTTGCTCACCTACCGGGCGATCACGCCCCCGTGCACACAGATCCTAACCGAAGAAGAATGCAGCCTGAGCCCATACTTCAGGCGCTATCAGGAAACTGCGCTTGAGAATAAGCTGACCCCGAGCATCGCTCTTGACCAGGGTTATCCTGACCCGATAACTTAAGTGATGGATTCGTGGCTGCCCAATACGTTCTACCGGGTCTTCGGAATTTTGGGCCATCTCAGCTATTTTCCGGCAGGCATCATTATCCTATACAGGCAGCTTTTTTACTGGGTGATCGGTTTGGGGGTCGTCTATTGGAGGCAACCGTCCTTTACGGACATCAATTTGATTGCCGTATTCGTCTTTTACAGCCTGGTACTGTTGATTACTAACTATGATTCCGAGCTGGTGTGCGGATTCAGGCAAATAGCAATCCAGGGCAGGTATTTATTCCCGGTCATTGGCATTGCCTTCGTGATGTTAACCAAGATCTTGACCCAGGTTCCTAATAAAATCATCAAATACACGACACTGATATTTGCCCTGTTGCTGTTCACCTATGGCGGCCCGATGAAGTTTATCCGCTATTATGATACCGAGTTCTTAAACTGGTTCATTCGATAATAAAGCTCTCTTCCAAAACGCAATAAATCAAATATCTGCCTTTATTCACACCTGAGTTGAGTAAACCCTTCAAAACCTACCCCAGGTATGTGACGATTTTGATGGTAGCGCGTTGAGATCCGTTCAAAACAAACGATTAGTGTTATGCAGTCGCCAAATCAGGTTAGAATAATTAAGAAATAATCATCCGGTATAGGCGGACCGAAATGACACGAATAAATCCACGCTGTTCGCCTATCTCAGATATTCTTTTTAGGCCGTCAGTGAATTTATCGAATACCAGAAAGCGTAAAGATTCACCATGAAACTTTGTGTACTGATCCCCGCATACAATGAGGCAAAGACGATCACCGATATTATTCAGCAGATCCCCCCGCATGTGGATGGGATCGATGAACTCGTCATCCTGGTGGTCGATGATGGCTCTACGGACAATACCAAGCTGTTGGCCAGGGACGCAGGTGCAGAGGTCGTTGTCCATCCCTACAACCGCGGTGTCGGCAGCGCATTTAATTCCGGCCTGACCAAAGCGCTTGAATTGGGTGCCGATATCATGGTCAACATCGATGCCGATGGGCAATTTTCCCCTGATGAGATTACCAACCTCATCGCCCCAATCCTGACCGGATCAGCGGATTTTGTTGTCGGCGACCGCTTCACCCAGCCCGATGGGAAGGTTGAAAGACCCCAGCACATGCCCAAAATCAAGTATTGGGGCAATAAACAGATGGCTCGGCTGATCAGCATGCTCACCAGTCAGCATTTCAATGATGTCAGTTGCGGGTTCCGTGCTTATTCAAAAGAAGCTATGCTGCACCTCAACCTGACCGGAAAATTCACCTACACACAGGAAACCTTTCTTGACCTGGCTAACAAGGACATAGCCATCCTGAGTTTGCCCATATCTGTGACTTATGACCTCGAAAGACTTTCGCGTGTGGCGGGTAATATTTGGGTTTATTTCTACCGGACGGTGAACATTATCCTGCGGGCCTACCGAGATTACCGCCCGTTGAGGTTTTTCTTCGGTTTAGGCGTACTTCCCTTCATCGTGGGGATGATCAGCGGGCTGTTTACCCTGATCCACTACGTGCAAACCGGGCAAATCACGCCGTATAAATCCCTGGGTATCATCGGCTTGTATCTGGTATCCCTGGCGATCATTTTGTGGCTGATCGGCATACTGGCCGACATGTTTGTCAGGGTCAGGCTGTACCAGGAGAAGATTCTCTATCACGAGAAAAAAAGGCGCTATCAAAAATAAACCTTTACCTAACGCACTCTCGTTGGCAATACTGCCCGTACCTGTCACGAATTACGATTACTTTACGGTCGGATTGCCCTCAGCAATTCGGGCGTAATCATCCAATCAAGACAGAACTCGCCCAGCATGGTGCCATAACCTTATTATATATGCGAAATCAGTATATTTAACGCATCCAGAAAACGTATCATTTGAATTCGCCAATGAAAAAAAATGCAGAGCGTGCCGCAAACAAACCCACTACAGGTGTATTCTAAGAGCCAATTTCACCCACAGAATTGAACTTGGAATTATACTCAGAATGGATTAACCACACAATTTAACATCGTGTGGTTTACTTTAAAAATAAAGGTATCATAGTCACTGGTAATCTGATTTGACATAGACAAATTAAATCGCAATCACTCGAATTCAAATGATGAAAACACCCAATATCGCTTACGCATGCCTGACTCAGCAGTGTGAAAACGGATTTTCCAACCGGGAAATCGTCCGCTGGATCAATCAGGATCTTTCTGTAGCCAGGCTTTCCTATGGTGACTTCGAACGCCAATCCAACCAGCTTGCGAACGTCCTGGCTGAGCTTGGTGTTCAACCCGGCGATGTGACCAGCCTCTACCTGCCTCGCAGCCCGATTTTGTTCAGCAGCTTTTTTGCCGCCCAGAAATTGCAGGCCCTGTCCTGCACCTTGTTTGCCACCCTGGGCGAAGATGCCCTTTACGACCGGCTGGGCAACAGCCAGACCAGGGTGGTGATCACGAAAAAGAGCCTGCTCCGAAAGATCCTGGCTATTAAGGGAAACCTCCCCTGCCTGGAGACAATCCTGGTGGTGGACCAGGATGAGCACACCAGCTCTTCCATCCTCAGTTTACCTGAGCTGTTGGAACAAGCCGATGGAGAATTCAATTACGTTCCTAATGTGGATGCTGAAACACCAGCTTTTTTGCAATATACGTCCGGTTCCACAGGCAAGCCCAAGGGCGCATTGCACGTCCATGGAGCGTTGAACGGCATCATCGATTCATTTCAAGAAATCATTACACCCGCACCAAATGACCTCTACTGGTGCACCGCTGACCAGGCCTGGATCACTGGTCTGGTTTACGGAATCATTGCCCCATTCAGCACCCGGATAAACAGCGTTCAATTCAGTGGTGGCTACAATGCAGACTTATGGCTCAAGATTCTTAAGCACAACCAGATCACCCTCTGGTACACCGCGCCAACAGCATTAAGGATGCTTATGCAAGAAGATCAGCGACTATTTGACCAGGTTCAAAGCAATCACCTGAATCGCATTTACAGCGTCGGGGAGCCTTTAAACCCTGAAGTCTATCATTGGGGGAAAAAAACATTTGGCGTTGAAATTTTCGATAATTGGTTCCAATCAGAAACAGGCAGCATTATGATATCCAACCGGCCTGGGCTGGAGATCAAACCCGGTTCGATGGGAAAGCCGCGTGCAGGCATTGAAGCCTTGATCCTTAGCGACAAAGGGGAGCGCCTCCCGCCCGGCGAACAAGGCCATTTAGCCCTGCGCAGAGATTGGCAGTCAATGTTCAGGGGCTATTTCCGCAATAAATCAGCCTATGCTGAAAAATTCAAAGGTGAATTCTACATCACCGGAGATTTGGCTTACCAGGATCAGGAGGGCTTTTTCTGGTATGTCAGCCGCTCAGACGATGTGATCAATACGGCCGGTCACCTCGTGGGACCCTTCGAGGTTGAAAGCGCCCTACTTGAGATTGAAGAAGTCGGTGACGCTGCTGTGATCGGAGTGGACGATCCGCTGCTGCATAAAAAGATTGTCGCCTTTATCATTTTAGCTAACGGTGTAGTTTGGGACAAACACCTGGAGCTAAAATGCCGCATTCATATCGCTAATAAAGTATCAACCGTAGCAACCCCTGCGGAATTTTTCATCACAAACCACATCCCCAAGAATCAAAGCGGAAAGATCTTGCGCAGGGTGCTGCGCGCACATTACGAAGGCAAAGACCCCGGCGATCTTTCGACCATGGAGTGATCAAATGGAAATAATTAAAAAATTAACTGAGGTTTTCCGAGAGGTTTTCGCTGATGAGACCGTTGTTTTGTCAGACGAGATGACAGCCGATGATGTTGACGCCTGGGATTCAATGTCCTACATCAACCTGATCCTCGCCATCGAAATTGCGTTTGAAATCGAATTCCAGCAGCATGAAATCCAAAATTTCGCTAACGTGGGCGATCTAAAACAGTCCATCCAAGCAAAATTGGACCAAAGGTGAGCGCCCGACACCTGTTTTCAGCCTCTGACCCATTCCCAATGCCCAAAGCCTTATCAGTTATAATCAAGCCAGGCTCAGCCTACACCACGCTTAGCGTGTAAATAAACCTGGATCAGGAAACCATTTCGGAGCGCTCGGGATGAGGGCAGTGTTGAAGTCAATCTATTATAAAATTGCACCAAAAGGCAGCAAGCTTTATGGATTGACTCATACCTTCCTGCGCAAATTGCTGAATGCCCGTTATACCTGCTGGATGAAGCATTTTGATCCGTTCAGCCCAGATCAACGCCAGGCAATCCTCAATGAAATCGTTGTGTTACCCTCCAAGCCGCTAATTTCGGTGGTTATGCCGGTCTACAACCCCAACCTCGTATTCCTGGATCAAGCTATTCAGTCGGTCAGGAACCAAATTTATCCCCATTGGGAACTCTGCATCGCCGATGACGCGTCAACGCTGCCTGGCGTCAGGGATGTGATTGAAAAACATCGCAATGCTGACCCGAAAATAAAAGTTGTCTACAGGCCGACAAACGGGCACATCTCAGCAGCAAGCAACACCGCCCTGAGATTGGCGGACGGTGACTACATCGCCCTGCTCGACCATGATGACGTGCTGCATCCCCTGGCGCTGTTCGAGGTGGTCAAAGAGATCAACACTCATCCTGATGCCGTCGTGATCTACTCAGACGAAGACAAGATCACCCCCAGCGGGTCGAGGATCGACCCTTATTTTAAATCGGATTTCGATCCTGACCTGTTCCTCAGCCAAAATATGGTCTCCCACCTGGGTGTTTACCTGCGGGATGCGATTATGAATATTGGCGGTTTCCGCGAAGGCATGGAAGGCTCCCAGGATTATGACCTGGCGATGAGAGTGTTACTCACGATTGATGTGTCGAACATCCGGCATATCCCCAAAGTGCTCTACCACTGGCGGATTTCAAGCCAAAGCGTGGCTGACAGCATTGACATAAAACCCTACGCCCTGCAAGCCGGCCAGCAGGCATTGCGCGATCACCTCGCCACACGGGAGACCAAAGCCCAGGTGAATACCTTTGAGAATTTTGGTTACAAAATTGCTTACGAAATACTCGAGCCAGCACCACTTGTCGAGATCATCTTTCGCCCCCAACACCTCACCAGCCTGAATAGTGAAGTAGTAGATGCCTGTGTTAGGCAGGCAAACTACGAGGCCTCCCGATTGATTTTGCATGGCTCTACCGCCGCGCACGGTCACCAAACCGCAAAAGGATCACAAGACAAAAAGCCTGATCTCCACTTTGAAACAGCAACCAGCATAAACGCAAATCTACTCAACAAACACATATCCCAATCTTCGGCAAAGTATATTGTCCTCATGGACGAATCCTGTGTTGAATTCTCCCCAGGGTGGCTGAATAAACTGATTTCCTTTGTTTGTCAACCGGGGGTTGGCTGTGTCAGCCCCAGGCTGGTTTACAAAAACGGCATCATTTACAGCTGCGGATTGATCCTTAGCGAGGATGCAAGCGTGCACAGGCTGTTCAACAGCGCACCGGCCAGGTCTTTCAATTACTATTTTGGCTGGTCATCGCTCCATAAGGGCTACTCAGCCCTGCCCGCCCAATGCGTCGTGTTCAACAAAGCAGTTTTCCTGTCTCTGGGCGGATTTGACAGCGAACTCACTGGCCCCTCTGCCCAGCAAATTGACCTTTGCCTGAAAATGATGTCAGCCGGGTTCAGAAATGTGGTCGTTCCCGAATCCACCGTCACAATCGGCCGGGCCAGGCGTTTTTTCAACCCCCACGCTGATGGAATGGTGCCGCTCAATCCAGCCGACCGGGCAACGCTTTTACACCGATGGGCGGTGTATTTTGAACACGACCCCGCCTTCAACCCCAATCTCACAGTGCATAGGGGTAAACCGGTTGTTTCCAAACAGCCGAACCAGACCAAATGAAATAGAGCCATGACCGCCCTGATCAACAGACTCCGAACCGCCCTGCTCTCGCCAGATTCGCCGCTTGAACTGCGTTTGCGGACCATGTATCACAGGGTTCTCTCCACCAGAGCCTATTTTCTATTGCAGGACTTCCTGGCCTGGCGCTCCTTCCGGAAATTTCGGTCAATGCGCCGCCACACCCAGCTGGATGGGCAAATCACGCCGGGGCATCAACCCAAGGTCACCTTCCTGATTTCTGCGCAAAGTGAAGCACGCCCAGACCTTAAGGCGACCCTGGCATCGCTCCAGGCACTAACTAAAGGTAACTGGGAAGCCCTTATTTTTCTGGCGCATCCCCATGCGGCAGCAGAACTGCAAAAGACGAAGGATTCCCGCATACGAGTTATGCATCCCGAGATGGCCAGCCTGCCGGACCAGATCAGCGGTGAATATATCCTCTTTTGCGAGGCTGGTGATCTTTTCAGCCCGCAGCTCATCCCTGCTTTCTACAGCACCTTGTCCGAGGGCGTTCACGCTGACTTGACCTTTTACGATTGTGAATACTTCGATAAACCTTCTGGCCGCTTCCAACCCCACTTTAAGCCTGCCGCGTACGCCCCTGCCCTGTTACTTTCGGTGAATTACCTTTCCCGGAGCTTGATGCGGCTCGAAACACTGCGTAAACTCTGGGCAGATATTGATCCAGAGTCATCTCTATTGAGTGCAGAGCTTCAGTTACAGTTAATACTATGCGAAAGCGTTGCTGATTTTCGCCACATTCCTGAAATTCTGCTCACCCAAACCCGGTTGGTAACACCTGAAATGGCTGATATCCGGTCGGTGTTAATCAGGCATCTGCGCAACCAGGGCTGCAAAGCTGCCTCAGCAGATAAATTGGATGCCCGCGTCAGGTTTACCTGGCAATCCGGCTCGCCCAGCCTGGCGATCGTCATCCTGACCAAGAACAACTATCCCTTACTGCAGCCCTTGCTCGCTGGGTTGCTTGAGCAGCCTTACCAGGGCGACCTGGCCATCCACATTGTCGACAATGGCAGTGATGACCCCGCAACCCTGGCCTATTACGAGGAAATCGCACCTCAACCCAACCTGGCGATCATCCCCTACCCGCGGCCCTTCAATTACTCTGAAGCGATCAACCTGGGTGCGGAAAAATCTCAATCCGATTTGCTCTTGTTCATGAATGACGATATGGCACTGATCGATCACGCCTGGCTGCCCGAGCTCACCCAATGGGCAATGCGCCCGGAAGTCGGAGTTGTAGGCGCCAAGCTGCTTCGCAAGAATCAAACCATTCAGCATGCTGGAATCGTTATGGGGCTGACGGGCTTTGCAGGCCACATCTACTTGAACGCACCCGAGCGCTACCATGGCTTATGGGGCTCAGTGGATTGGTACCGCAACATGCTTGCTCTGACAGGCGCCTGCCAGATGGTGCGGCGGGAGGTCTTTGATGAGGTCGGGGGATATGACCAGGGCTATACGCTGGCCTTCGGAGACATTGATTTTTGCCTTAAAGTTCATCAAAAAGGCTACCGGAATGTATACACCCCCTTTGCCCAGCTATATCATTATGAAGGCAGCACCCGGGGGTATAAAACCCCGGTCAGCGATGCGCTCAAAGGATATGAACAGCTTGAACCCTACCTTGTCGAGGAAGATCCCTTCTTCTCGCCGAACCTGACCTATACCCGCATCCCGAAGTGCGCGTTTGAACGACGCGCCAGGGATGAAAGAATCCGTCAAATCGAAACTCGTAAGCGTTTCTACCGCAAAAGCAAATAACCGCTGAGGGCAGCACGTCCCCAGCGGTTACGATGGTTACTCCGTGTTCAGTTTAATAATCCAAATCCACGCCAGCCAGTTTTTCAATAACTCCAATGACAGCAGAGTTGTCCAATTCGCGCATGCCCATTTCAAGCATGGCGTTAAACAACTGGGTATTAACCGCTGAAGAAGGCAGCGAAACGCCGTATTCCCGGGCAGTATCCATCACAATCCCAAGGTCTTTCGCCTGCATGTAAGCCTTGAACCCGGGCTGCCGGTTTCCGGCAAACAGGCGCTGCGGTTTGTTATCGAGCGTCCAACATCCTGCTGCACCCCCACGGATCGCCTGGACAACCTTTTGGGGGTCTGCACCTGCCTTTTGCGCCAGGATCAGCAGCTCACCCATCGCGACCATCTGTGCAGCGACCATGATCTGGTTGGCAGCTTTGGCTATCTGTCCGTCACCCAGCGACCCGACATGCGTGATCGTTTTACCTACCGCTTCCAAAATCGGCATCACCTTAATCAGCGCATCTTCTGGCCCGCCGACCATGACGGTCAACGTACCCTGTTTAGCCCCGATATCCCCGCCGCTAACAGGCGCATCCAACATGATCACGCCCCGCTCGGCCAGGCGCTTGCCAACCGAACGAGCCGTTGCTGGCTTGATGGTTGAATGGTCAATAAAGATCAGCCCCTCATGAGCGCCTTCAATGATGCCGTTCTCGCCCAGGGCCACCAGTTCCACATCCGGTGAATCGGGCAGGTTGGTAAACACCACATCAACCTGGCGTGCCACCTCGGCGGGTGAATGCGCTTCAATTGCTCCCTCGCCCACAAGCTCCTTGACACTTTCACGGCTGCGGTTATGCACCACCAGCGTATAACCCGCCTTCAATATATTGTGCGCCATGGATTTACCCATGATCCCCAACCCAATATAGCCGACTTTCATTTGCATCATTCAATTTTTCCTTTCATCGGTATTATGGATTGATTATACCGGCGTATGTGAGGTGGTTCATATGCGATTGGTGGTGTTCAAATGCATGCTCGAAACAATTTAACCTTGTATGGTTAATTTCAAGCTATGGACTTTTACAGATATCACGTGATAATTTGTTTACCATCTGCCCAAAGTGAACAAGCAATTGAAACTGAGTGCTGATCTCCCCCAGAAAATACTTCACGCCACTCCAAAGGCGCGCTGATTATTCGTCCCTGTGAACCAGGCCCTGTTCCCAGGCAAACACCGCAGCCTGGGTTCTGTCTGCCAGGTGTAATTTACTGAGGATGTTGCTGACATGGCCTTTGACCGTGTTTTCGCTGATCACCAACGATTCAGCAATTTCACTGTTTGACAGCCCCCTGGCTATCAGGCGCAATATTTCCATTTCTCGGTGGGTTAATTCGGTATAGGGATTAAACACAGCCCCTTTGGCACCATTGATCTCGTGAATGACCCGCTCGGCGACCTTCGGGTGCAGCACGGCCTCCCCTTGCGCAGCTTTACGGATCGCTTCAGCCAGATCTTCCATGACCACATCTTTAAGCACATACGAGATCGCGCCCGCCTGCAAAGCCGGGTAGATGAATTCGTCCTGGTGATAGGAGGTCAATACAACAATTTGGCTGCGCGGTGTCACATCTTTTACCCGTCGTGTGGCCTGCACACCGCCCATCCCGCTCATTACCAGGTCCATCAAGACCACATCCGGCAGGTATTCCATGGCCAGCTGGACCGCATCCTCACCCGATGACGCTTCCCCGACGACCACAAAATCGGGCTGGGCATCAAGATATGCTCTCAAACCCTGGCGGACAACTTCATGGTCATCAGCGATCAGAATGGATATTTTCCGAGTGAACATATCATAACTCCATTGACTGGTAGGGATACTTTAATATAATGGATGTCCCACGGCCCATTTTGCTGTCAATTTCAAGTTTTGCGCCAATCAATGCTGCCCGTTCGCACATGAACTCCAGCCCCAGCCCTTCAATATTATTCCGATCATAATCAAACCCAATGCCGTTATCCTCGATGGATAAGTAAAACACATCTGGCCGGTAATCGAGCGTGAGATCAACCCTATCCGCCTGGCTATGCCACAAAACGTTCGCCAACGCTTCCTGGACCACGCGAAAAATGCATTTTTCAACGTCTAAAGGTAGGTTGAACTCGCCCCACACCGCAATATTGATCTCGATGTCATTTCTTCGTTCAAGATCCTCAGCATAATCCCTGACCGCTGCAATCAGCCCCTTGCCTTTGATCTCAACCGGCCTGAGCTCCTGGATGAGTTCGGTCAGCTCTTGCCGAATCTTTGCTACCAGCAGGTCTGCTTCGATCAAATGCGAATAGGCTTTATCAGGGTTACCGTTCATATGGGCTTTGACCGCACCCAATTGTGCTGAAGCAGCAAAGGCCTGCTGTTTTACGCTGTCATGCAGGTCACGGGCCAGCCGGTTACGCTCCTCAAGGACGGACAATTCCTGCCTGCGGTCCATTAGGTTTTCCAATTGTTTTGCCATGATGTTAAGATCATTGGTCAGCTCGCCGATCTCATCGATGCTGGTGTCTCTGACCGACACAGAAAAATCACCCTGCGACCAATCGTGTGCAGCCTGGGAAACATTGGTCAGGCGCCTGGTCAGGCCGTTAGCCGTCCATAACCCAAAGAACGAACCGAGCAATCCTGCAAACAAAGTGAAGATCAAAAGCGACCGGCCGATATACATAGCCAAATCAGCAAGAGGTAAGAACTGCCAGGGGAAATGCTTGGTGGTGAACACAACGATGCCTACCAGGTTCCGCTCAACATCCAGCAATGTCTCACCAATACTGTGGTGTTCCTCAATATCGGTAGGCTCATACCTGAAAATCGGGATCGCGCCGACGATGCGATTGCCCGGTTCCACGATTTTATAGAGTTTGTTCTGGTCTTCTACCCCCCGCAATGCAGCACTCAAGGGGTCTGAAAGCCCGGGCAGGTAATCAAACGGTATTCTCTGCCCCAGATCTTCTTCAGGGACAATCCCATGCGGAATGGCGTAGACCAGAGTACGGTCGTTCAATAAATAGTAAAAATGAAGAAAGTCCTGCACCTTCATTTCCACCTGGAGGCTGCCAAAGATCAATAAAGGTTGGGTGCTGATCACCGTACCCTGCACATCCTCTAAATATGCACGCGCGCCGTCAACATCCGGTGGTTCCGATGAGAAAAACTCCTGCATCATCGGTGTCCATTCCTCACGCAGGCTGGTGATCAGGTTTTCAGGTGATAAATCGATGCTCCTGACAAAATACGACATCAGAAAGATCATAACCACCAGCTCGACCACCAGCAAAGCCCCGATGGTGACCAGGGAATAGCTCAGCGTCATCCGCCAGCGCAGCGAACGAAACGGTCTGAATTTCTCCCATAACGTCTGCAAGGAGCCCTTTGTCGCGTGATTTTGCCGATCAGTATCTTCAGTTACCATACCGGTTTTCGTTTAATTAGCTGGACAAACAGATAAAATGCAGGATTCACCACTGCGGTTCAAACCCATCGCATTGCTTGATGCTTATTTTACTTTGAAAATCGCCCTCCCGCCCCCTACCTGGGTAGGGAATGATTCACCAACCCCCCTGGGCCGACCAGGTTATTGCTTTTGTAACTAGAAAAATGACCAGATATTCTGATCAAACGGAGCTGACAAATTGATCGGATCGGGTTTAATCACCCTGCTGGTTCCAATGGTGAGTGAACACAGGGCCGTCGTAACATGCAAGCCAGCCCACAGGCAATGCGGGATCGTATTCCTGGGGCACCTCGCAGCTGCCGCATAACCCCATACCGCAGCGCATGTACGCCTCCCAGGAGAGCTGATAGTCCAGCCGGTAGGTGTTGCACAGCTTGGCTAATGCCGAAAGCATGCCAACAGGACCACAAGCATACAGCATATCTACACCAGAGGAGGAGATAACCTTCTCAACAGCCGCAGTGACCAGGCCCTTGTTGCCATACGAGCCATCTTCAGTTGTACACTGCACCTGGCAGCCTGTATCTATAAATGCGGCCTCCAACAACAACCCCGACTGGCTGTGTGCGCCTAAACACACTTCGACAGCCTTGCCCTGGTTACTGGCTGCTAAAGCCAGGGAAAGAAGCGGTGCCGATCCGTATCCACCGCCGACAAGCAGCGCTCGTTCGCCCTCTAAAACAAACCCCCGCCCTAATGGGCCCTTGATCCACAAGGAATCACCCGCCTTCAATTCGTGTAAGGCATGGCTGAACGGGCCCACATCGACAACCAGTAAGCCAAACGGCGCCAGTGAGGCGATGCTGAATGGTTTCTCACCCTGGTCTGGCAGCCACACCATCACAAATTGGCCGGGTTGCGCATCTATCTTCCCTTCAAGCGTGAGCCATAGGGTGTCCTGTTTGATCCTTGAAACTGAAGCGATCTTTCTGATCTCAAAACTTGCTGCCATGGTTAAATCGCCTTTCCGACCACATCCTTGACCGACCCAATCCCCTTTTGGATCAGAAAATCGCCCATTTCCGCTGCGATGAGCCTGAACGCATCAGGCCCACGATACCACAAGGCAGACCCCACGCCTACAGCAGTTGCGCCGGCCATCAGTATTTCTATGGCATCACGGCCGGTTAACACCCCACCAGTGCCGATGATCGGCACGTCAACCTGCTGCGCAATTTCAGCCACACAGCGGATGGCGATGGGCTTCAATGCCGGACCGGAAATGCCCCCTGTGCGGTTATGGAGGACAGGCCGCTCAGCATCCACATCGATGACCATGCCGGGCATGGTATTGATCGCTGTGATCGCATCTGCACCGGCATCAACCACGGCTTTGGCAATCCTGCCGACATCAGGGACGTTCGGCGCTAACTTGACAGCGATCGGTATATCCTTTACCTCGCGCTTAACTGCCCGGGTGACCCCTGCCGCGCTCTGATGATCTGCCGCAAAGGGCATCCCCAAATCGTCATGGACGTTCGGGCAGGAAATATTGACTTCAATCAGGTCGGGCCCAGCCTGGGCTGCCAGGGCAGCCACCTGGCCGAACTCATCCATCGTCCCTGCAAAAATGCTGGCAAACAGGGGCACTTGCAGGGGTTGCAACAATGCCTTAACCTCCTTCAAGAGATCAATTTCCTCATTCACACCGGGGTTCGTTAATCCTATCGCGTTCAACAGCCCATGATCCCACGCGACCATCACAGGGTTGGGATGCCCGGCACGGGGTTGGGGTCCGCAGCTTTTTGCTGTAACCGCCCCTGCCCCACTTAAAGCAACGCGATGAAGCAAACCCGGGCTGGTGCCCATCACGCCCGACGCCAACACCAGCGGGTTTTGAAGGGTCAGATTTGCGAGTTGAACGCGCAGGTCAGGTTCTGAAGCCAATGTGATCCTCCTGATCGATACAGGTATGATAGATTGCTCTGCTCTAATGGTCGCTCATCCTTTAGAGTCCTTGCCCGAATAATTTTACATCATTTACATTGCTGAACCCACTAAAAATGATGCCGGTTATTACTATAATCAGCTGTACATATTTACCCATGGATGAGGCCTTGTTCTTCATCATTAATTAATGCGCAATGTTGGTTATTCTGCTAACCGGCTACCCCCGGTTTGCTCATCCAGGCCATAAGACGCTTTTTGCATAATGTTAACATTCATATAAACGAAAAACATTTGATTTCAGCGTGATTTTGGGTACAGTTAAACTGGGTAAAAGGAAAATATATAATATTTAAAGAAGACAATTAAAATCAAGGAGAAATTATGGATCTGAACCGCCAATGGCAAAACCTTTCAAAAGATGAAACCATCGAGGCATTGGAAGCAAATCACGAAGGTTTGCACGTTCCGGAGGCCGAAGCGCGCCTCGAGAAATTCGGTTTTAATGAAATCAAAGACGAACGAAAAGTCAGCATTTGGGAACTGCTCATTTCACAGGTAAAAAACCCGCTGGTGTACGTTCTTGTTGCTGCGGCGATCATTTCACTGGCCGCAGGCAAAACAATCGATGCCATCGTCATTGCTGTGGTGATCATCATCAATACGCTGATCGGTTTTTTCCAGGAGTACCAGGCTGAAGAAGCGCTGGCAGCACTGAAGGCGCAAGCCGCCCCAGAAGCAGAGGTCGTTCGAAGGCCGAAAAACTCGGATGAATACATGGAGATGAGTGTGCCCGCCTCGTATGTCGTCCCCGGGGATATCATCCTCCTGGACGAGGGCACCCGGGTGCCTGCTGATGCGCGCCTGCTCGAAGCGCATAGTCTGGAAGTCGATGAAGCCATGCTGACCGGTGAAAGTTTCAGCGTCAATAAGACCACCGAAACCCTGGATGAGGACCTTCCCATCGGTGACCGCACCAACCTGGTCTACGGGGGTACAGCCATTACTCGCGGACGTGGCAGGGCGATCGTATATGCCACGGCTAAAGACACCGAGATGGGCAAAATTGCCACGCTGATCCAGGAAACTGAGAAAGCGCAATCGCCATTGCAGATCCAGATCTCTGACCTGAGCAAATATCTGGGCATTATCGCCTTTTTTGTCGCGCTCACCATGGTTGCCGTTGGCCTGCTGGTCGCGCTGGAGCTTGAGGATGTTTTCCTGTATGCCCTGGCAACAGCGGTTTCCTCCATCCCTGAAGGCCTGCCTGCAGTGATGAGCATTACCCTGGCGATTGGCGTCAACCGGATGGCAAAACGTAATGCCATCATCCGACGCCTGCCTGCCGTAGACACACTAGGGGCCGCCAGTGTGATTTGCACCGACAAAACAGGTACCCTGACGAAAAATAAAATGACCGTGCAGAGGGTCATGGCCGGCAGCAAGATGGTGGAAGTCACAGGCGCTGGGTACACTCCTGAGGGTGAATTTCGGTACCAGGACGATGAGTTTGATCCGTGTGAAGACCCCGACGTTCGGATGGCGCTGAAGATCGGCTCCTTATGCAACGACTCCCGCCTGACCCAGCACCGGGACGGCCGCCAGTACTGGGACATCAAAGGGGACCCAACTGAAGCGGCGCTCGTGGTTGCAGCCACAAAAGCCGGTTTTCACAAAGAACGGTTGGAGAAAGACTACCATCGCATCGATGAACTGCCATTCAGTTCCAAAACCAAGTTTATGGTCACTTTTCACGATAATGGCGATGAGGACATTTGGGTGTTCATGAAGGGCGCGCCAGAAACGGTCCTGTCTTATTGTGGGCACCTCCAGAGCGATGGGGAAACGAAAGCGATGTCCGATGAGGACCGCAAGGCAATTCGTGATCACAATCACGATATGGCTGAACAAGCGCTGCGAGTGCTGGGGTTAGCATATCATAAAATCCCCCGAGACCAGGTCGAGAAGATGAAGGAAGACCTAGAATACGGCAACGACATCGATATGACTTTTGTTGGGCTGGCAGGCATGATGGATCCGCCCCGGCAGGAAGTCTTCGAAGCCATTGAGCGTTGTAAGCGAGCTGGAATCCGTGTGATCATGGCTACGGGAGACCATTACTTAACGGCCAAAGCCATCGCCCGCCAGATCGGCATCATCAAAGAGGACGAATGGGTCTACACCGGCGCTGAAATCGATGATATGGACGATGACGAGCTCGATGAAGTGCTTAAAGAGGCATCCGCGTTTGCACGCGTTTCCCCCTCCCATAAACACCGGCTGGTCGGTTCGTTGCAGCGGCTGGGCAATGTGGTAGCCATGACCGGCGACGGCGTAAATGACGCCCCTGCGCTGCAAGCCGCAGAAATCGGCATCGCCATGGGGATCACAGGTACCGATGTAACCAAAGAAACTGCTGAAATGGTGCTGACGGATGATAATTTCGCCAGCATCGTCAACGCAGTTGAAGAGGGACGTGTTGTGTTCACCAACGTCCGCAAGGTCGTCAAACTTTTATTGGCAACCAACGCAGGCGAAATCCTGACTTTGCTGAGCGCCTTGATCCTCTTCACGATTGATGGATTGATCATCACGCCCGTACAGATCTTATGGATCAACCTGGTTACCGATGGCATCCTCGATATCACCTTGGCGATGGAACCCAAAGAAAAAGATGTAATGAACGAACCGCCCCGGAAACAAGAATCGCGCATTATCAACAAGGAAATCGCCCTTAACATCCTGATCGTGGCGGTAGTAATGGCCGTTGGCACGCTGTTCATGTATCAATACACAGCCAATACAAACCTGATCGTCTCCCAAACTGTTGTGTTCACTACCCTGGCCATGTTCCAGGTCTTCAACGCGTTGAACTGCCGTTCACGCACGCAGTCGATTTTCAAAATGGATTTCTTCAGTAACCCTTATCTGTTGTTCGGCATAGCAGGTTCGATCCTGCTGCAATTGAGCGCCATCTACCTGCCCTTTATGCAACAGGCGTTGGAGACTGTACCTCTTGCCCTCAGCGACTGGGGGTTGATCATCCTTGTGACGATCACGATCATTGGTGTGGATGAAATTCGCAAGCTGATCCAGCGGCGGATGGAAGCCAAAAGGATATAAATTATTGAGTTTGGCAAAATCCTGAGATCGCGGTAAAATAATCTCCTGTTATGGAATGCGGGCGTAGCCAAGTGGTAAGGCAGTAGCTTCCCAAGCTACCATTCGCGAGTTCGAATCTCGTCGCCCGCTTTTCAAAAAACGCTTTCGTTCTAAGCCCTCTGGGAGGCTTTCTAAGCAACGGAGGTGTTTTTTCATGGAAAACAAGAATCAAAACCCCAAATTTAAGACATTAGCTTCGGATTTTGTTAACAATGCCTATTTGGACTTTATGCTGTCGCGTCAAGCCATGATGTGCACTGAAAAAACTATGCAGTTTTATGAGTACAGGCTGGGGAAATTGATTGATTGGCTGGATGAATCCGGTGTGACCAGCCTTGACCAAATCAACAGCCGGCACATTCGAACCTTCCTAAGTGAGATGGCTGCCAGAGGGTGTAAAGATACCCACATTCACGCCTTTGCCCGAGCCTTCAAGACTTTTACGAGGTTTCTTAAACAGGAAGATTATATCTCCCATCCCATAAAAGTCACGATGCCAAAAATTGTCCAAACACCTTTGAGGGTCTACGATGTTGACCAAATCAAACAAATTTTATTGTGTTGTGTTGATAATCGGGACAAAGCCTTTATCAGCCTGATGGTCGATAGTGGATTGAGAAATGCAGAAGTACGGGCTTTGAATTGGGGCGATATAGACTTAGCCAGTGGCATCATCATTGTCAAATGCGGTAAAGGCAGAAAACCCCGAACGGTTATGGTTGGCATAAAAACCCGTCGCGTTTTGTTGAAATACCGCCCAGAGGTCAACCATGCGGATACATCCCCACTATTTCAGACCCATTCTGGTGGCAGGTTCACCGAGTCTGGCTTGCAATCTTGGATGAGGCGATTAAGTGAACGAGCCAGAATCCACATTACGCCCCATGCCCTCAGAAGAACATTTGCTACATTGTCGCTCAGAGCCGGCATGAATGTTTTTCAGTTACAGGGTTTACTAGGTCACTCCTCATTGGATATGACGCGCCATTATGTGACCTTATTAGATGAAGACCTGATTGATGCTCATCAAAAGCATGGGCCAGTGGACAATTCATTGACATGATAGATATAATACCTGATACGCACAGGCTTTGAGAGAGCATTTTTTGATTGCATCAGTGTGAGTTTGTACTTGTTTGTAACAGAACAGGCTTAGAATGCTTCTAAACGCCTCTGGCGATAGAGGAGCTGGCCAGCAGAGATCAAATGCTAGTTCTTTTGCCTTGATCGCCCCAGCAAATTTGCATAGAAATGATAGAGAAAGGATTAACTAGATGGAACCTAATAAGAAAAAAGTTATACCAAGAAAACACGAATGGGTTGGTAAACCCCGCTCCGAGTGGACTAAGCAAGATTACGAGGATAATGCCTACTATCAAACGCATCGTAAACCCCTGCGCTTTGTTTTCGGCAAAGACACGACCGAAGAAGATGTTGATACCTTTTTGGACAATATCCTTGAAGATTGATTGCACGTTTTTGGCAATACAATCCAATATAAAATTTCAGAAATGGTGACCATTTCACTCATTAGAACACATGGTGTGCGTAGAGCTTGATGGATACCGAGCAAGAGGGTTTGGGAAAATGGCGATAATAAAGCTCAAAGAGATGCTGATCCAGATTGCCAAATTGGAAACAGGTGAAATTATTGCTTATGTAACAAATACAGACGAAATTTCACCGGAAGAAATAACCCGCATGGATAAGAACCTGAATCTACTGATCCAAGCTTTTACACCATCCGTAAAACACTTTGGCATGCCTGCCACTAACGCAATCGCTTTATGGCTAGTCAAAGGCTTTGGCAATCAAGCTGAAATAATACTCTTAGATAACCCGCCAAATTGCGCCATTGATCATATTATATGATTCTTTCGGGTAGTAGTCTGGGATATAAAAATTTTGCAAGGTTTAGCCCTAAAAAGGCTGGGGATAAGCCGAAAAAACCGGAGAAAGCCCACCCGCTTTTGAGCACTTTCAACCCAACTTATTGCCCCGCCATCGTGATGGTCACAAGGAATACTTTCTCGTTAAAACCCCGCCAACAGGAGGTACCCATGAATGAGATGAATGTGGGGTTAGAGAAAGTGACGCAGCACCTGAACATCAGGTGGCGGCGCATGCAGGTTGGGGATAAAGCGTTCACGAAAGGAGAAGGCTATTTTTCTGGGATTGAATGAGCAGATTGCTTAATGAGAAAGCCTGTATGTGGAAAGGCGTGAATTGTGAAAGGTCGGCAAACCGGTAAAGCCATGATTGGCAGGTGACGCGAAAGAATAGCGGGGGAGTCTTATAGGGGTTCATTTTTAGGCTGTTGGAAGCGGTTTTAATCGGTTTTCATGTGGTATTGATCACAATGTTATTACCACAAGAGAAAGTTCGAAAATTTTAAAACAATCCATGTTCTGTGATCCCAACGGCAACAGCACTGGAATCCATTGATGGATATTATCAGCGGGTGTTAAGTTTGAACAAGACCTACGATCCGGCACTCCCTCAATACAGCACCTGGCAAGAGCTTACCCCCGGTGAAGGATACCTGATTTATATTACAGAGCCTGTCACTTTGGTATTTCCAGATGAAACGGTTCAAAACGGAGAGATTGACCTGAGCAGAACAGACCCATGCGGACATGTATCCCCAACACCTTTTACAACAATCATTTACGGTCAGATAAATATTAATGGAAATGCCGCACCCCCAGGCACAATTCTGGAAGTCGTTACACCCCGGGGAAAAATTGCGGGGTGCGAAATAACCATTGATAATGGTTTATTGCCCTTTACACAGGTTGATGGCGCAGATGTTGACGGAAAAATTGGAGGGTTCTTTGAAGGTGAAGCCCTTGCACTCAGGATCAATGGCAAAGATATACCTGATACGCCTGATTTCCTATGGCAAGATGATAAAGATTCACACTGGATTGAGGTCAATGCTGAGATTGAATTCAATTATACAATCTATCTGCCGATTATGAGCAGATAAGATTAAGTGTTCATACGGGATCATTCATAGAGATAGAGATATTCTCTACCTCTAATATATAAATGATGTTGTACGAAAAGTTGGTTCTGTTAGCTTGACAATTGTTATAAACTGATTATTAAAATTCGATAAGCTGGCACATTAAATTATTCTAAATATTTAAAATTTTATGTTATAATTGCTTTATTCTGGGTGGGAAATCCACTGAGACTGCAAGGCAAAATTTTTTTAACCAAAAAATTAAATAAAGGGGCATAGATGATAAAGAATTCTCCCAAAAAAATCATGTCTTTCATCCTGTTATTTGTATTTCTTTTAACAGCAACATCTGCTCATGCTTACTTTGATGTTGATGGTGGGATAAGCAGCGGCTTCAGAACAGGTTCATGTCCGCCAGTGCAGAACACACCATTTTTTACCATTGTCTATGGAACTGTTATATCAAATGGCGCGAGCGCATCTGTTGGCACCATAGTGAAAGCTTATTCACCCCGGGATGAACTTGTTGGATGTTTTGAAGTAATATCGACAGGAAATTACGGTGCAATGTATATCTATGGTGAAGACACTTCTGTTACTCCGTCTATTCCAGGAATGCGCACCAATGAAGTTGTCACTTTTACGGTTAATGATGTGTCAGCAGCTTCCACCCCGACACTGCAATGGGTTAACGATAAAGATCTTCACCAGGTTAACCTTTCCAGTGAAGGCATTGCAGCAAATTTCACAGCAACACCTTTGAGTGGTATTTCTCCCCTATCTGTTCAATTTTCCAATAATTCTACCGGGGATATTACATCCTGGTCCTGGGATTTTGGTGATGGTTTAACAAGTACAGCTTCAAATCCACAGCATACTTACGATTCACCTGGTTCATATACTGTGTCACTCACAGTCACAGGATCATTGGGCTCTGATACAGAAACCAAGTCAAATTATATTACAGTCTTTCGTGCTGTCGCTGCAGATTTCACATCAAATCTAACAAACGGGATCGCACCATTAACAGTCAACTTTACAAATACATCAACGGGGGATTATTCGAGCTTACTTTGGGATTTTGGTGACGGTGCAACAAGCACGTTGAGCAATCCTTTACATAGTTATTCAACAGGTGGTTCTTATACAGTAAGTTTGACCGCCACTGGAGCAGGGGGAACTGATACGGAAACAAAAACAGCTTATATCACAGTTTATAACCCGGTGACAGCGAATTTCACCGGATCGCCAACAGCTGGTATCGCTCCATTGAATGTTGCTTTCTCAGATACTTCTACAGGGGATTATTCATCATTAACCTGGGATTTTGGTGATGGGGGGGGCAGCACCGAACAGAACCCAAGTCGCCAATACACAACACCGGGGGTTTACACGGTGAGTTTAGCGGTGTCAGGTAATGGCGGATCGGATGAAGAAGTGAAAACGGATTACATCACGGTTTACACACCTGTGGTTGCCGACTTTTCTGGGACACCGACCTCAGGGGTTGCGCCATTATCGGTGAGCTTCACCAATGCTTCGTCAGGGGATTATGATACCTACAACTGGGACTTTGGGGATGGAACAACAAGCACTTTGGCTAATCCCACCCATGAATACACCACACCTGGGGTCTACACCGTATCGCTTACAGT